>Ga0209837_100002_pt1 | contig 37834 bp, 33 predicted proteins | sample 3B3metaG_FD_184149 | JGI IMG/M metagenome (GOLD analysis project Ga0209837, IMG submission 184149) | Freshwater bacterial and archeal communities from Indian Creek, Illinois, USA to study Microbial Dark Matter (Phase II) - 3B3 metaG... | ecosystem: Environmental > Aquatic > Freshwater >...
GAAGGGCGGAATGGCTTTGCCAGTACCAGCGAGGCAGCCGAGCCATTCATGAGCTAGACTTGAATCTTCGCTACTTACGTCAACAGACCAAGTATCCACCCAAGACATGAGACCATCTCCCCTATCCCAAAGCACAATCCCATAGTGGAGCAATATAAGGGGATCTTTCAACACGCGAGGTTGCGGTAAAATGTCTTCACTGCTTGCGTTGCCTTGTGCCCGCGCCACGGCATGGAGTGCGAACTGCCGTGCAAATACTGCCCGCTCCGCCAACCCGAGACTACCTAGTCGCTTAGCTAAGACGAGCAGCTCCTCCGCCACCTCGACTATCCCCTGCAGCTTACCCTGCTTGACCGCGGTGCGCAGCATATTTTGCCCTAAGGCTTCCCACTTCACACCATGGTTGCTATCTCCACCCTGGTATTTCGCCAAGAGCTGCAACGCTTGACGCTGCAGCTTCATCGCCTGAGCATAATCCTTCTCAAGGTGCGCGGCCAGGGCTCCGTAGCGATAACATTCAAGGCACAAGGGCAAGTACTTCTGCGGCTGCGCGCTCACTCTCTTCTGAAAGACGCGCTGTGCTGCCTTGAGATTTTCCCTGGCAGTAGTGGCCTGCCCAAGCAGACAAGCGGACTTCCCCGCGAGAAGTTGCGCTTGCGCGGTAGCTATGGGCATCAGACTGTTGCCATGCGCGGACAACAAGTGCTTGATAAAGGCCAGGCTGCCGCGATAATCACCACCCAAAAAGTGCCGTTCAGCGAGCACAGCCTGCTCTGCGGCACTGCTGGGCATGTCCATCAGCTGCCAATTTACAGTTGGAGCTTCAGTGATTTGCTCCTCTAGGACTGCAGGCAAAGGTGAATAGAGCCTGCCGGGGTGTGCATGGAGCAGCAAAGAGAGGCTCTCGACCACCTGCTCTTTTGTGCTCTGAGGCTGGCTGTCGCCAAGGATCGTCGTCAGATACTGCTTGGAGGTACCGAGCAATCGCGCGGCTTCGGCCACAGTGATATTGTTGTCCGCCAGGAGGGTGCGCACATTCTCTGCCCACAGTTTCTTGAACACCGACCATTCGCCCCTCCCTTCCGCAACAAAAGTCCCCATCTGGGGAACAAGCGGACCATTTAGACGTCTAACACAATGAAACCACAATGAAGGGAGCAATAATAATGAAAAGAATTCTAATCCTAACTCTCGTGCTCGTCATGCTGGCCTTGCCCGCCAGCGCTATGCTCAGAGTGCTCGAACCAAGCGTCGCCCTCGAGCTTGAGACCATCGCCCGTAACTCCATCGCCACCCAGAGGAACATCCCCCTCGCTCAAGTTACCGCTGTTGACCCTTGGTTGCTGGATCTCCGCGTCTCAGCCATTGAGATCTTTGTAGTGCCTCTAGTCATCGGGCAAGAGAAAGTCACGGTCAATGTCCGCGTGAGCGACAAGGCCATCCTCACCGAAGAGGAGGTTGAAGCGCTTAAAGCCAAAGAAGTTGCCGAAGGCACGAAAAGTGACCGCATTGCCACCACAATGTCCATCACTACCACCGGGGTAGTCACTGACACCGCTCTGCCTGAGGCTGCGGGCGTCTCCACCCTCACCTATGCCCTGGCCGGCGGCCTAGTCGCCCTGGCTCTAGGAACCGGCGCAATCGTACTCCGGAAAAGGCGCCGCTAGTCACCATAGACCATCACTAGTAATAGTATAGCCGAAAAGGCTACCCCACGCACAGGGGTAGCCTTTTTTGCTTTATCAGTGTGGCTATAGCCCTAGCTCAGATGCACGGCGCTGCATGGCCCCGAGGGCGAGCGCAATAAACTCGTCGAGCTCTATCCCCAGCTCTCGGCAGCTGGCCATGGCTTCGCGGTTAGCGCCACGCGCAAAACTTTTTTCCTGGTAGCGATTCAACACAAAGTCTTTGTCGATGGCGCTGAGTTTCTTGGCCGGATGGATTAGTGCCGCCGCGACAATGAGCCCCGTCACGGGGTCAGAGCAGTAGAGCGCCTTTTCTAGTATGCTGTCTCGCGGCAGGCCATGCTGTTCATTGTGCACCCGTACCGCGTTCACCAGCGGAGCACAAAGCCCATGGCTCGCCAAAATATCAGCCCCCATGAGGCTGTGCGTCTCCGGTTTATCACAAGTGAGATCGTAGTCGATGTCATGCAGGAGACCAGTAAGCTCCCATGTCGACACCTCACCGCCAAAGTGCGGGGCCAGCTCCCCCATCACTGCTTCTACCGCCAACATATGCTTGATGAGATTTTTGTTGGTCACGTGTTGCTGAATGAGCACAAGCGCAGTTGTACGATCCATATCAAATCTCCTTTCGCCAAAGACAAGGGACGGCTGGCAGCTTTTCGCTACGCGCCGCCCCAGAACAGGACATCAACGGAAATTACTAGTTTGGGTTAGACAAACAAAGGTGCGAAAACTAGGGCGACAATGGCCATCAATTTAATGAGAATGTTGAGCGATGGGCCGGAGGTGTCTTTGAAAGGGTCCCCTACGGTGTCGCCAACGACGGCGGCCTGATGAGTAAGAGTACCCTTGCCGCCATACTGGCCGCTTTCGATATACTTCTTGGCATTATCCCACGCGCCACCCGCGTTGGCCATCATTATAGCGAGCAACACGCCAGTGACAAGTGAGCCAGCAAGTAAGCCACCGAGAGCCTCCTTGCCCAAGAATAGGCCAGTGGCGATAGGTGCAGCTACCGCGATAAGACCGGGGATAATCATCTCTTTAAGGGCGGCACTGGTGCTGATGTCAACGCAGCGCGCATAGTCAGGACGACCTGTGCCTTCCATAATGCCGGGGATTTCTTTAAACTGGCGGCGCACTTCGCCAATCATTTGGAAAGCAGCGCGACCTACCGCCTGCATGGTCAAGGCAGAGAACAAGAATGGCAACATCCCACCTAGGAACAGGCCGATAATAACCTGCGCCGAGAGAATGTTAATTGTCGTAAGCTGGACAGCGGTAGCATAGGCCGAGAAGAGAGCCAATGCCGTTAAAGCGGCTGAACCAATGGCGAAACCCTTGCCAATGGCCGCAGTCGTATTGCCGACAGCGTCGAGATTATCGGTAACTTTGCGCACCGATTTATCAAGACCGGCCATTTCCGCGATGCCACCGGCGTTGTCGGCAATGGGACCATAGGCGTCTACGGCGACGACCATGCCCGTGGTGGCCAACATACCCACCGCTGCGACAGCAATACCAAAGAGACCTGCGAAGTAGAAGGCAAGGTACACGGCTAGGGCAATGGCAATAATTGGCAAGGCAGTGCTCATCATCCCGACTGCCAAGCCGGTGATAATAGTAGTGGCCGGCCCCGTCTGGGCGGAAGCCGCTATATTCTGCACTGGCTTATTATCAGCAGAGGTGTAGTACTCAGTAATGCGCCCAATGGCGATACCGGCAACAAGGCCAGAAACAATGGCGTAGAAGACACCAATGTCTACCTGCAGAAAGCGAATCAGCAAAAACGAACCCGCTATGGTCAGCGCGCCGGAGACATATGTCCCGTTGCTGAGAGCGCTTTGCACATTAGCACCTTCGCGAGCCGAAACAAAGCGCGACCCAATGATAGAAGCGATTATACCGATGGCGGCCACGAGCAAGGGCACCAATACGGCGTTCCATGGAGTGTCGGCAAGCGGATTAGTGGCCAAAGGCACAATCCCAATGGCCATGGCAGCAACAATAGCACCAGAGTAGGACTCAAAGAGATCGGCCCCCATGCCGGCTACATCCCCTACATTATCACCGACATTGTCGGCAATAACTGCCGGGTTTCTGGGGTCATCTTCGGGGATACCCGCTTCTATTTTACCGACCAGATCGGCTCCGACATCGGCTGCCTTGGTATAGATACCGCCACCGACACGAGCAAAGAGGGCGATAGAACTTGCACCAAGGGCAAAGCCGTTAACCATGGAGAGAAGGACCGTGAAGTTGCCCGTCGGGCTAGTGTCAACCAACGCGCAGGCGGGGCAATGCGCCAAGGGGTCTAAAATGACCATGCCAGCGTGTACAATGCGGAAAACAATAAAAAGAATGCTAATACCCATGAGTCCTAGGCCGACTACCGACATACCCATGACCGCGCCGCCAGAAAACGCCACGGACAAGGCCTTGTTTTGCCCATGACGGGCAGCCGCAGCGGTGCGTACATTGGCCTTTGTAGCCACGCTCATGCCGATAAAACCAGCTAACATGGAGCTTAGCGCACCATACAAGAAGGCCACTGCGGTAGAAAGGTTAATCTGCCAGGCCAAAATGATAAATAATACGGATACAAAGATAGCTAGACTTCTGTATTCCCGGCGCAAAAAGGCCATGGCGCCTTCTTGAATGGCCTGGGCAATCTCTTGCATGCGCGGCGTGCCCGCATCTTCACGACTGACATTAGTGGCTAAGTACCAAGCAAAAAGCAAGGCGATTACGCCAGCTATGGGCGCTAACCACAATAAGGTCTCTTCCATAAATGTTTGCCTCCTGTTCTCGTGAAGTGAGGGCAGCCGCGTCTACGCGCTGCCCTCACTTCCCTTACTTACTTTTACTGTACTACGGCGATGACTAACGAGAACACCATAAAGGCAATCCCTAGCCCAATCGTCAGCTTATTAAAAAACGCATCCATGTTCTTCTTGCGTCCAAACAGTGTTTCGGCACCACCAGCAATGGCGCCTAACCCGGCTGCACGTCCACTCTGCATGACTATCGAAACGATGACCCCAACGGCAATCAAGCCTTGTACAATCTTTAAAGCAATGAGCATTCTGTTCCCCCCCACCTAAACTCTCTTGATTTTAGCACAGGCCTGCCTAGTTGACAACCTGTGAGCTAGTTATCTGAGATTATAGAAGGCCTCTTTGCCTGGGTAAACAGCCGATGCGCCCAATTCTTCTTCGATGCGTAAGAGTTGATTGTACTTGGCAACGCGGTCGGTGCGACACGGTGCGCCCGTCTTGATCTGCCCGGCATTTACCGCTACGGCGAGGTCGGCAATGGTGGTGTCTTCTGTTTCGCCGCTGCGGTGGGATATAATGGCTGTCCATCCCGCGCGCTTAGTCATTTCGATGGCATCAAGGGTCTCTGTCAAAGTGCCGATTTGATTTAATTTAATTAGCACCGAGTTGACGGCCTGCTCTTTAATGGCACGACCGATGCGCTCCGTATTGGTAACCAGCAAATCGTCACCTACGATCTGCATGCTCCCCCCGAGGCGGGATTTGAGTGCTTTCCAGCCTGCCCAATCTTCCTCGGCCATGCCGTCCTCGAGAGAGATAATGGGATATTTTGCCGCAAGCTCGGCCCACCACGCCACTAGCTCGCTCGCGCTCCAACGTTTTGTACCGCCTTCTAGGATGTAGACCCCGTCATGACAAAACTCGGTGGCGGCGGCATCAATGGCAATGTAGAGGTCTTGACCTGCCACAAAGCCGGCGGCCGCGATGGCCTCCATAATTAGTTCTAAAGCTTCCTCATTAGAACCAAGCTTAGGCGCGAAGCCGCCCTCATCGCCGACAGCAGTGCTGTAGCCACGCTTCTTTAAGACGCTCTTGAGTTTGTGGAAGACCTCCACCCCCATGCGCAATCCTTCGGCGTAAGTAGCGGCTCCCGTTGGCATAACCATGAATTCTTGAATATCCACACCGTTATCGGCGTGCTTACCGCCATTTAAGATGTTCATCATGGGCACCGGCAGCATTCGCGCACTCACGCCACCTAGGTACTGGTAGAGAGGGAGATGGCAGTACTCAGCCGCAGCGCGTGCTACTGCCAAAGAGACCCCGAGAAGGGCGTTTGCGCCGAGGCGCTCTTTGTTGGGTGTGCCGTCTAGGGCAATGAGGATGGCGTCTATGGCGGCCTGATTGCAGGCATCTAGCCCTTCGAGAGCCTTGGCAATTTCACCATTGACATTGTCTACCGCATTTCTGACCCCTTTGCCAAGATAACGTGCGGAGTCGTTGTCGCGAAGTTCACTGGCTTCAAACTGTCCGGTTGAGGCACCGGAGGGAACTATGGCCCTGCCGACCACGCCATCATCTAGCACAACCTCAACTTCTACGGTAGGGTTGCCGCGCGAATCTAAGACCTCGCGCGCGAGAATCTCAATTATGTTGCTCATGGTCTACCTCCTTATAATTAGTGATTGACCGGTCATCTTTTCCGGCTGAGCGATGCCCATCAGGGCGAGCACGGTAGGGGCGATGTCAGCTAGCACACCACGCTCGCGGACTGCCACTGCGTTCTCTGGAGTGACAACCACACAGGGCACGGGATTTAGGGTATGGGCAGTGTGCGGTTGGCCGTTTTCGTCATAGACTTCTTCGGCATTGCCATGGTCCGCGGTGAGCACGGCTGCTCCCCCGCTCGTCAGTATCGTCGCCAATACCTGGGTTACCGCCTTATCAATAGCGGTGACGGCTTGACACACGGCCGGAAAGACCCCGGTGTGACCCACCATATCGAGATTAGCAAAATTAACTACCACTAAGTCATAGCCCTCTTGCCACTTTGCCGAGAAAGCATCTGCCACTTCCGCAGCACTCATCTCTGGCCTGAGGTCGTAAGTGGCCACGCGGGGTGATGGGATGAGCAGGCGATCTTCGCCGGGAAAAACATCTTCTCTACCACCACTAAAAAAGAAAGTCACATGGGCATATTTCTCTGTTTCCGCCAAACGGAGCTGTCTCTTGCCGGAAGCACTCGCCACTTCGCCCAAGGTATCGATCAAGTCCTCGGGTAAAAACATTTGCGGAAACGGCAAGCCCTGCTGATACCTCGTAAAGGTCGCAATATGGAGCTTGGGTTGCCGTGAACGCGTGAAGCCCACCTCGTGGTCGTAGGAAAAAGCCTGCACAATTTGCCGCATGCGGTCGGCACGGAAGTTAAAGAACAACAAGCTATCGCCATCTTGCAACTCTGCGGCTCCTTGCTCGGCGGCTACCACGAGGGGTGTCATGAATTCGTCGGTGAGCCCGGCTTCGTAATGTTCGAGGACAGCGCTACTGGCCTTAGTGACGCTTTGCCCCTGGCCTAAAGTCAGAGCATTATAGGCTAGGGCTGTGCGCTCCCAACGGGTATCGCGATCCATACCGTAGTAGCGCCCCATAACGGTGGCAATACTCCCTGTGCCTAAATCATGCACAAAGTCTTCGATGTCCATGAGCCAAGCCTGCCCCGACGTCGGCGGTGCATCGCGGCCGTCTAAGAGCACGTGAAGATACACGGGAAGTTCCTCGCGGTGGCATTGGCGCAAAATCTCTTTTAAGTGCTCAGTGTGACTGTGCACCCCACCTAGGGAAAGCAAGCCGTAAAGGTGTAGCCGACCCTTGGCTAGGCGTGTGCGGGCCACTAAATCCTGCCATGTTGGGTTGTGAGCTAACTCCCCCCGCGAGAGTGACCGCGTAATACGGGCAAGGTCTTGGTAGACAATACGCCCTGCGCCCATATTCAAGTGGCCGACATTGCTGTCGCCCATCTGTCCGGGCATAAGGCCAACAGCCTCGCCCGAACAGTCTAGCTTGGCCCAAGGGTAGTCGCGCTGGACAAGATCGAGTGTGGGGGTGGGCACGCCCTTAAGGGCATTGCCATGCGTTTCTGCGCGCAGGCCCCAGCCGTCTAGAATAACAAGCGCAACTTGTTTATACATGGGAGTTACTCCCTGCTAGGCGGACAATTTGGGCGAAGCTTTCCGCTTTGAGGCTGACTCCACCGGCCAGTACCCCGTGCACGTATTCCTCGGCAAAGAAGCCGGCGGCGTTCTGCGGGGTGACGCTCCCGCCATAGAGTAGTCTCACTTTCTTGATAGAGGCCACCTGTGAGGCGCGACGGGCGATATTTTCTAGCATGTCATTAGCTTGCTCAGGCGTGGCCGCTTGACCGGTGCCAATGGCCCACACCGGTTCGTAGGCGATAACCACTTCCGCCGTCTCACCGGACAAGAGTGACAAGCCTGCCTCAAGCTGGGTTAAGACATACTCTTCGCCTCTACCATCTTGGCGCGTGGGCAAGTCCTCCCCTAGGCAGAGCACAGGCGTGAGGCCGTGTTTTACTGCCGCTGCCACTTTAAAGGCAATAATACTATCTGTCTCGCCACAAAACTGGCGCCGCTCGGAATGACCCACGAGGACATACTGGCAGCCCTGCTCTTTGAGCATGGGCAAAGAAATTTCCCCCGTGTAAGCCCCACTGTCTAAGTGGTGACAATTCTGCGCACCAAGCCGCACATTGCTCGCGGCGAGCAATGTGCCTGCTAGGGCCAGGGCCGTAAAAGGGGGGCAGACACATACTTCTACGTCCCCCTGCCCCGCTAGCTGTGCCACAAGCTGGCGGAGCAGTAGCTCGCTCTCCACCAGCGAATTATTCATCTTCCAGTTGCCAATAATTAAAGGTATTGCCATTTTAGTCCCCTTTGTCATTTTTGTCGGTCAAGGCGGCAACGCCCGGCAACACCTTACCTTCTAAGAATTCTAGGCTGGCCCCGCCACCGGTAGAAATATGGGTCATGGCAGATGCTAGTCCAGCTTGTAGCACCGCAGCCGCGCTATCGCCGCCACCCACGACGCTCACGGCCTTTGAATCGGCAAGAGCTTGGGCTACCCCAGCGGTGCCTACGGCAAAGGCGGGATTCTCAAAGACACCCATGGGTCCATTCCAGACCACTAAACGGGCAGAAGCGATGACACTGGCATAGTCCTCCATGGTCAGTGGGCCAATATCGACAATCATTTTATCGCTGGGTATTTCTCCGATGGGCACTATTTCGCCCATATCATCGCCGATAGATGAAGCCACAACTACATCCTGCGGCAAATGAAAACTGACTTTAGATCTCTCCGCCAAGTCCATAAGTTCGCTGGCTAACTCCACCCGATCTGCCTCGACCAGGGACTTGCCAATTTCGTACCCCTTGGCCTTGAGAAAGGTGTTGGCCATGCCCCCGCCGATGATCAAGCTGTCGACGCGCGAGAGGAGCGCCTCAATCACTTTGATTTTGTCAGAAACCTTAGCCCCCCCGAGGATGGCGAGAAAGGGACGACGGGGGTTTTCGATGGCTGAGCCAAGAAACTCGAGCTCTTTTTGCATAAGGAAACCAGCCACGGCCGGCTTAAGAAATTCGGTCACCCCCGCCACTGAAGCATGGGCGCGATGGGCAGCCCCAAAGGCATCGTTGACATAAAGCTCACCTAGCTTGGCGAGCTCGCGCGCAAAGAGCGGGTCATTTTTCTCTTCTTGGGGATGGAAACGGAGATTTTCCAGTAGGGCGATGTCTCCACCCTTCATCTGCTCGACATGGCGCACTACTTCCTCACCCACGCAATCGGTGAGGAGGGCAACATCTTGCCCTAACAATAGCGCTAGACGTGTAGCAACAGGCGCGAGGGAGTAGCGCATATCACGCTTGCCATTGGGACGACCAAAGTGGCTGGCCAAGACGACTTTGGCCCCTGCATCGCGCAAATAGTAGATGGTTGGGAGAGAGGCCTGTATGCGGGCGTCATCGCTAATTTGCCCGTTATCATCTAAGGGTACGTTAAAATCCACGCGCACTAAAACACGCTTGCCGGCGACGGAAACGTCTTTGATCCCAAGTTTAGCCATCTTGGTCACCGCGCGTAATGTTCGGCGATCATCGCTAGGACATCGACCATCCGGCAAGAATAACCCCATTCGTTGTCGTACCAGGCGCACACTTTGGCCATATTGCCTCCTACCACCATGGTCAAGGGCAGGTCAATGATGGAGGAACGAGTGTCGCCTAAGTAGTCGACGGAGACGAGCGGCTCGTCGCTAACACCCAGGATGCCTTTAAGGGAACCCGCGGCTGCGGCGCGAAACGCGGCGTTAATTTCCTCGGCGGTAGTGGGTTTGGCTAATTCTACAGTGAGGTCGACGATGGACACGGTGGTCGTGGGCACGCGCAAGGCAAAACCATTGAGCTTGCCCTTTAATTCAGGCAGGACTAAGCCGATGGCCTTGGCAGCCCCAGTGCTCGAGGGAATGATGGACTGGCTGGCGGTACGAGCCCGGCGCAAATCAGAATGGATTTGATCGAGGATGCTTTGGTCATTGGTGAAAGCATGGATGGTGTTCATCAGACCCTTGACGATGCCAAACTCATCGTTTAGCACTTTCGCCATAGGCCCCAAACCATTGGTGGTGCAAGAGGCATTGCTGATAATGTGGTGTGTGGCATGATCATACTTATCGTGGTTGCAGCCCAGAACTAAGGTGATGTCTTCCCCCGTGGCGGGAGAACTAATGAGCACTTTCTTGGCCCCTGCCGTGATATGCTTGCCAGCCGTATCGCGCTCCTTGAAGCGTCCGGTGCATTCCACCACGACGTCGACGCCAAGTTCTCCCCAAGGCAGGCGCAAGGGGTCTTTTTCCGCAAGCACCTTGGTGTGGCGGCCGTCAACGAACAATCCACCTTCTCCTAAGGATACCTCGGCCTTGAAATGCCCGTAGTTAGAGTCGTATTTCAAGAGATGGGCTAAGCCCTTGGGATCAGCCAGATCATTGATGGCCACGATTTCTAAGTCTGGTCGCTCGTGTGCAATGCGAAACACTTGGCGACCGATGCGACCAAAACCATTAATAGCGATTTTCATAGATTGACCTCCTTTATGATGTGGTACCGATTTGCTCCATTGTATCACCGAAACTGCGCTCCCGAAAGTACAAGAACCCCTTCCCTGCCAAGGAAAGTTCCCTTGTACCAAGGCATAACTATCTTGCTGCCAAGCCAGTCCATGTCTTACGATGGCTACTTGGGAGAATGTCTAGGGCCTCGCGGTACTTGGCCACGGTACGCCTACTTATGCTAATGCCCTCAGCAGCCAACAGGCCTTGCATTTGACTATCGCTGAGTGGAGCCTTTTTGTCTTCCGTCGCGATAAGGTGGTAGATTCTTTCCTTCACCGCCAATGAAGCAACTTCGCCCCCGAGCGAGTGGACATGGGACGAAAAAAAGATTTTAAGAGGCACAATTCCCTGCGGGGTCAGGGCAAACTTATGGCTTACGGCTCGGCTCACGGTGGATTCATGCACACCCACCTCGCTCGCGACGGTGGACATGGTCAAAGGTCGCAGATAGGCTTTACCCTGCTCGAGAAAAGCGTATTGCAGCTTGATAAGACACAGAGCGAGGCGTTGTAGAGTGGCACGGCGCTGCTTGATGGCTTTTGCCAACCACATGCCTTGATGGTATCGTTCCCGCAGGTATACTTTCGTGCCCTGATCCGCCTCGGCGAGCAACTCCTGAAAAAGTCGTCGCATGGCTGCTTCGTTGACGGCAGGCTGTTGTACCTCGGCGTGGTAGTGCCCGGCTGTTTTTACAAAACAGATATCTGGGTAGACTGTGCCCACCGTATGCTGGGGCGTATACGCTCCACCCGGAGAGGGGCTACATCGCTGCAAATCAGCGAGCACTTTCTGCACCTCGGGCTTTGGCAGTCCAAGCAGGGCGGCGACTTTGTCAGCGCTCGGGCAACCCTTACTTAGGTAGACTTCGACGATTCTGACTGTATCAGCCGAGACCACACTGTCACGTGCGAGCTGGAGCAGCAAGCTCTCGCCTATGTTTTCGGCCGCAAAACCGGCAGGGCCTAGAGACTGCAGGAGCAATTTTCCTTGCCGCAGCAGGGGCAGATCAACACCAAGCTCTTCCGCCAAGACGGCATCGAGAGAGGGAAGAAAACCCCGCTCATCGAGCGAGTCGAGCAGCAAGTTGGCAGCCAGCATGACAGAAGGTGAGGCCCCACAGAGCATCACTTCTAAACGTAAATCTGCGCGCGGGTCTAGCGGTTGTGCGGCGCAGAGTTCGCGGGTGGCAGCGAAACCTAGACCGGAGGGCAGCTCAAAGGGCGAACGCTCTATTTCGAGGAGCGGATTCTCCGCGGCCTCCCTCATTAAGTAGGCTTCTAACTCCGCCGCCGTCATGGGCAACAACTGAATTGCCTGCCTGAGCTCCGGTGTCATGACTAGTTGCTGGCGCAAATGTGGCGCTTGTTGTAACTCAGGACGCACTAGACTACCTCCCTTACACTGGTGTGATTTTACTTTTCGCCGCAACCCTCTTGTATAAAGGCCACGACCGCCGCGAGCAAAGGGGCGGTGTCACCTCTAGCGCGCACTATTACTTCAATCTCGTCACCTTCTGCTAATTCCCAACCGATGAGCGCGAGAATGCGCGAAATGGGGAGGGTGTCGCCGCGATAAGCGAGCAATAACTCAATGTCTAACTGCGTGGCCAATTCCCTCAGGCGGGCCAAGGGTCTAAAATGCACCACTTTATTGGCGACAACTACTTTAAAACGCGCCTCCATCATCTTTGTTCTGTTCCCCCAAATCCCTTGCGGCGGGCAAGTTCCTCTATTTTGCGCAAGCGATGATTCACGGCACTCTTACTTAAAGGTGGCTGAAAATAGTGCCCTAGCTCTTGCAGACTAGCTTCGGGATACTTAGCCCTTAGCTCCGCCGTTTCGCGCAAATTGGCGGCCAGATTATTAATCCCGACCGCTTGATCTAGATATCTAATGCTCTCGATGTGACGCCAGGCAGTTTGCACCGACTTATTGAGATTAGCCGTCTCAGCATTGACCAAGCGATTCACCTGGTTACGCATGGACTTTCGTACGCGGGCATCTTCTACTAGAAGCAAACTAGAGTGAGCCCCCGTCAAGTTGAGAAAGTCCACTATCTGTTCACCCTCTTTCAGGTAGACGACAAAAAGTTCCTTCCGTCGCGCCATACGAGGAGTCAGCCCAACTAATGCCATGATGGAACAGAGGTAAGCAGCGGTTTCTTCGTACTCACAGACCATCTCGAGATGGTAAGAAGCGCGATTAGGGTCACTCATAGTGCCACTAATAATAAACGCCCCGCGCAAGTAACTTCGATGGCAGCAATTATTTTCCGGCATGGTGGTGCTCGCGACGAGAATACGCGCTTGACTGTCCCACAACCCTAAATTTACGAGTACCTTGTCGGCTTCCGGCGCAAAGAGAAGGTACATACGGTTCTTGCGAAATGCCGAACGGCGACGAATAAATACTCTGGCCTCAGGCTGATGCTCTTTAAGGAGCTGCAGTACCAGGCGCGCCACAGCCGGGCTCTGTGTATGTACGTTCAGCCCCATGCCCCCGGCACGCGATAGTTGCAGGATGCCGCTCTGCCTGATGATAGCGGCGAGCTCACTGTTCCGACAACAAGCCTCGGCATCGATGATGCGCACCAGCTCACTTTTTACATCTTCTGTAAAGGTCACCTGTTGCCCCCTCCTGACAGAACCTACTACTTAGAGTATTCCACTTGTCTGAAGAATTACCTGCAAAAAGCCCCCGCCTAGGCGGGGGGATATACTGGGCCTTATTAATGTGACCGCCTTAGGCCTAATGAATTGACAAGTACCTCTCTAGTTCCCAAGGATGCACCGCCGTTTCATAAAGCCGGCATTCCGCCTGCTTGGCAGCGATAAAGCGTGAAAAAATGTGCTCACCTAAAGTTTTGCGCATCAGGGCACTATTAGCAAAGAAATGCAGCGCTTCCTGCAGGCTGCCCGGCAAACAGGCAATGCCGGCACTAGACCGTTCTTCTTCGCCAAGATTATAGATGTTGCACTCCATTGGGGAGGGCGGCGTCAGCCCCTCTTTAATGCCTTGCAAGCCTGCCGTTAGGGCTACGGCAAAAGCGAGATAGGGATTGCAGGACGGGTCTGGACTGCGTAGCTCAAGGCGTGTGCCATTGCCGCGGCGCGCGGGCACCCTAATGAGGGGGCTGCGGTTGCGTTCCGACCAGGCAACATAGACGGGTGCTTCGTAGCCAGGCACCAATCTCTTATAAGAATTTATGAGCGGATTAGTGATGGCCGAGAATTCTAAGGCGTGGCGCATAAGACCCGCGAGGTAGGACATGGCCACAGAACTTAGTTGGCGCGGGGCCAGGGGGTCGTAAAAGGCATTGCAGCCGTTAGAAAATAAGGATTGGTTGATATGCATGCCACTGCCGGCCTCGCCAAAGAGGGGCTTGGGCATAAATGTGGCGTGCAAACCATGTTGCATGGCAATGGTGCGAACAACGAGCTTAAATGTGGTAACATTATCTGCAGCAGTAAGTGCATCCGTATAGCGAAAATCTATTTCGTGCTGCCCGGGCGCACACTCATGATGCGATGCTTCGACGTGAAAACCCATTTCTTCAAGAGTGAGGACAATGTCTCGGCGGGCATCTTCACCGCGGTCGATGGGTGAGAGATCAAAATAGCCCCCGCGATCGTTAGTGATGGTTGTCGGGCCCCCGTCGCTGTCGCGCTTAAAGAGGAAGAACTCCGCCTCTGGACCTACCTGCATGACATAGCCCATAGACTTAGCCTCAGCTACCGCCCGCTGTAAAGTTCCACGTGGGCAACCGCTAAACGGGGATCCATCGGGGTTCTGTACATCACAAATGAGGCGTGCTGTGGGCGCCTTGTCCTTAGTCCACGGGAACAGGGCATAAGATGCTGGGTCGGGCATAAGCAGCATATCTGATTCTTCAATGCGCGCAAATCCTTCGATAGAAGAGCCATCGAACATCAGCTGTCCATCCAGAGCGTTTTCTAGCTCGTCCACCGAAATGGCCACATTCTTATTTACACCTAGGATGTCAGTAAACTGCAGACGCACAAATCGCACCTTGTCTTCTTTAACTCTCTCGAGAACATCTCTCTTGGTAGCCACAACCTTGCACCCTTTCCGTACTATAATGGGCTTATACTACACGAATGCGCGTCCCTTGTCTAGCAAACTGAGCAATTATTCTCGATTTTCGGAGGTGCAACGCCATGAAAACGGTCGCCATCGTAGACGCGCAAAATTATGAGGCAAAAGAACTACGCGACGCCTTGCGCGAGGGGCTAAGCTTGCTCCTGCCGCAAGGGCTAGAGGGGATGATTCGACCTAATGACACCGTAGCCATCAAGGTGAACATGCTCATGGGCAAGACCCCGGAACGGGCTATCACTACACACCCGAGCTTAGTGCGCGAGGTCTGCCTGCTAGTAAAGGAGTGCGGGGGGAAGGCCTTAATTATCGATAGCCCAGGCGGACCCTACACGCCCGCCGCACTTAAGCGGGCCTATGAAAAATGCGGTTTTGCGGCTGTAGCCGCAGAAACTGGGGCTTCGCTAAACTTTGACATCTCTACGGTTAAAGTGCATGATCCTCGGCACCCAGAGTATGGCACGGCCATGCTGCTTAGCCCAGCCGTTAACGCTGATCTAATCATCAACCTACCCAAACTTAAGACCCACGGGCTGACCATACTCACCTGCGCCACCAAAAATATGTTTGGCCTAGTGCCCGGCTTGACCAAGATTGAATACCACCTTCGTTACCCAGAAATACCTGATTTTTGCCGCGCCTTGGTGCACATTGCCGAATTGGCACAGCCGGAGCTGACTATCGTGGATGCCATCGAGGCCATGGAAGGCGAAGGTCCCTCGAGTGGCACACCGAAGCATTGCGGGGCGCTTCTCTTGGGCCATGATATTCACGCGCTAGACATTTGTGCGGCGAAACTCATGGGAATTGACCCCCTTACCGTGCCTACACTAGAGGCGGCGCAATCACTCGGCTTACTGCCCGCCTCCCCAGAAGATCTTACTGTGCTGGGCAATATGCCTACAGTGACGCCCTTTGTTATGCCTAATGTGGCGCGGCGCCCCAACATCTTGCGCCGCCTAGGTAATTCCCCGCTGGCGCGCCAACTTGCCCGACATCTCAAGCCCCGCCTCATGTTTTCGGGCGACAAGTGTATCTCCTGCGGTATCTGTGTAGAGAGTTGCCCGCCGCAGGCACTGCGTCTTACCCCTAAGTCACTGCCACAGGTGGATATGGCTAAGTGCATAAGCTGTTTTTGTTGCCAAGAGCTATGCCCAGAACATGCCGTTATCGTGCAAAAATCGTGGCTGTCGAGGGTGATCCGCTAGGCGCACCTAGCGATCCGCTAGGCGCACCTAGCGATAGGCTAGTAATACCTAAGTAAGCGAAAAGACAGAAGCAAGAAACGCTTCTGCCTTTGTTTTTGCGTGAGGCCAGAGTTTGCTGCGCAGTGCTCTAGCTTAGGTGAATGGTGATACTAATAATTTTATCGCCCTCTGCGATGGTATCTACTAGGTCCACGTTGTCCGTAACTTGGCCAAAGACGGTGTGCTTGCCGTCAAGATGAGGCTGCGGCTGCCTGACAACAAAAAATTGGCTGCCCCCAGTGTCCTTGCCGGCGTGGGCCATGCTGAGCGCGCCCCGCACATGCTTGTGGGGATTGCCAGCGGTTTCGCACTTAATATTGTATCCGGGGCCCCCTCTGCCTGTACCATCTGGGCATCCTCCCTGTATGACAAAATTTGGGATGCAGCGATGAAAGGTCAGCCCATCGTAAAATTTGGCATTAGCTAGTTTAACGAAGTTCTCTACCGTGCCTGGCGCCTGTTGGGCATAGAGCTCCACCGTGAAATTACCCTTTTCGGTGGAAATGGTCGCGATTTGTTTGTTTAACATAAACACACCTCCGTAATATTACTTAACAACAACAGAAATATCTTGCCCGGAAAAAAGGAAAATAGGCGAAAGTCGCTAATAATATCTGTGGTTCCAAGTAAGCAGACAACATGAGGGGGAACAAAGATGTCTATAACTATCGATACCACATATATTGTACAGCAATTAGTACGCCTGGCCACCACACCTAGCCCAGTTGGCTACACCGATGAAGTGCTAGCTTCGATCTCTGCCGAATTTTCGCGGTGGGGACTTAAAACGCGTCACTTAAACAAAGGGGGCCTCATCGCTACCCTAGAGGGGCAAGACAGTGCCGCGCAGCGTACCCTAAGTGGCCATGTGGACACGCTAGGGGCCATGGTCAAGGAAGTTAAGAGCAGCGGCCGCCTTAAATTCGCCAAAATCGGCGGCTACACCATGAACTCCGTCGAAGGTGAACACTGTACCATTATAACCTCTGGCGAGCAAAAGTACACGGGCACCATTCTCACTACCAAGCAATCCACGCATGTCTATGGTCCGGAGTCGGCCAAGCAAGACCGCGATGATGATGCCATGGAAATACGCCTAGACGAAGTAGTCAAGAACAAGGACGATGTAGCGCGCCTCGGCATCGGGGTAGGAGATTTTGTGGTCTTTGATCCTCGCACTACGGTGACGTCCTCTGGGTTCATTAAATCACGGCACCTCGACGACAAAGCCAGTGTCGCCGTACTCCTCGGTGTGGCTAAGTATTTTAGCGAAGAGGGGTTAAGGCCCGCACACACCACTAATTTCTTTATCACCGCCTACGAAGAAATCGGGCATGGAGCGAGTTTCGGCACACCTGGGGAGACTGTCGAGTTTTTGGCAGTAGACATGGGATGTATCGGTGATGGGCTCTCTTGCACCGAATTTGACGTTTCAATTTGCGTAAAAGATTCAGGAGGCCCTTACGACCTAAGTCTACGCAAAAAGCTAGTGGCGCTGGCGGAAGCAGAAGGGCTGCCCTATGCGCTCGACGTCTATCCCTACTATGGCTCTGACGCTGGAGCTGCCTTGCGTGCGGGGGCCAATGTACGCGCCGCCTTGATAGGACCGGGAGTCGACGCCTCGCATGCCCATGAACGCACGCATACCCAAGCCCTCGAAGCTACGGCCAGACTGTGCATCGCCTACCTGCTTTCGGCTATTGAGGCGCGGGGCGAGTAGTGAAAGATTAGAATGGAGGGGTACTAGGTGCGCATTGTCATTGCCCCCGATTCCTTTAAAGGTAGCTTGTCGGCCTTAGAGGCAGCTCGCGCCGTAGCGGAGGGCGTCACCGCCGCCATGCCACAGGCCAAGCTTGACCTTAAGCCTATAGCCGATGGGGGCGAAGGCTTTGTGCACGCTCTCTTGACTGCTAGCGGCGGCAAGGAGCAATCACGCATGGTGCGCGGGCCCTTGGGGGAGGAAGTATCCGCTACCTGGGGCGTACTGGGGGACGGTACAACAGCGGTTATCGAAATGGCGGCCGCCTCTGGGCTGACACTTGTGCCCGCGTCTAGGCGAAACCCGGCTCTCACTTCAACTTTCGGCACGGGGGAGCTGATACGCCACGCCCTCGATGCCGGGCACAGAAAAATCATCATCGGCATAGGGGGCAGTGCCACGAACGACGGGGGCGCCGGCATGGCTAAAGCCTTGGGCGCGAGGTTTCTTGATAAGATGGGCCAGGAGCTGCCTTGCGGTGGATTGGCCTTACGCGATTTAGCAGCGATAGATATTGCTTCACTAGACCCCCGACTTAAGGAGTGTACTATCATTGCCGCCTGCGATGTCACTAACCCCCTTGTTGGTCCGAAAGGCGCTTCGGCCGTGTACGGACCCCAAAAGGGTGCCAGCCCAGAAATGGTTACTGCCCTCGACGCCGCCCTCTCTAATTACGCCCAAAGAATCGAGGAGCAATTAGGCATGGCCATTGCTACCGCGCCTGGCGCTGGTGCCGCCGGGGGCCTAGGCGCAGGATTGGTGGTCTTTACAGGGGCTAAGCTTACGCCAGGATTTGACGTTGTGGCTGAGGCGGTCGGACTTGAAAAAGCCATCGCTGCCGCAGACTTGGTTTTTACCGGCGAAGGCAGCGTGGATGGTCAATCAGCCCAAGGCAAGGCCGTGTTCGGCGTGACCACTCTATCGGCAAAGTACGGCAAGCCGGTGGTCGTCCTAGGCGGCTCTGTGCTTCCCGGCGCAAGCGACCTCTACGCCCATGGCATGACAGCCGCCCTGTCCATCACCCCCGGCCCTCTCACTTTGTCCGTCTGCATGGATGACGCGTACGCACTACTGGCTAAAGCGGCTGAAACGGCGATGCGCCTAATATTATTAGGCTCGCGAATATAGTTGAAAGAAAGGCAGGGTCCTCTCAATGGCGAGGCGACCCCGCTGTATCTTTAGAGAAATAAAACAGCCCTCGTGTAAAACAACGAGGACTGTTTAAGATTAATCAGTCTTTGTCAAGACCATCCTTTTTCATAGAATTCAACTTAACAAGCAAAATGCTTCCCCATAGATTCACAAGGACACATAGGCTCATGGCAAGAATCACTGCCAAGCTGGGCAGATGTTGCGCTTCCCATGTCCTCGATATAAGCCCGTCAAAAAGCACCATAAGAACAAAGGTAAGAAGGAGTCCCCCAGCCGTATAAGCCGCAACTCTAATCCACATCACGGGATGAAGCTAATCAGCAAGGGTACATTTCTCTTCGTCGTAAATTGGAGTGTTGGCGACCACCCTATTGAAGCAGAAACACCACCGCCTCCAATAGATATAGATACTGATGGACTACCAAACGAAAAACCAAACCCGTTGTGGTAATAACTTCCGATACTATTAAAGTTTGTTGCCACATGCGGATGAACCATCAATGCTTCAAAAATAGTAACAGCATTAAAATTTGAATTAGTGTGCGACATGAACCACCCTTGTTCACTTATTGCTGAGTCAGGGGGCATATTAAGTATTGAAGCGGCACCCTGCCAGTTACCGTTTATCCGATGTTGCGTACTGGCGTTTCGCGAAAAGAAATTGTCGTTTATGGTAGTTCCTCCAAGAATGGTCGATGTAACTGTCCGCGCAGCATAGGAGTACCACCCACGGATCGTATTGAAATCAATGGCTATTGATGTTGCAACAGAGCCAATCGTGTCGGTACGTCTCGATGATGGCATTTGTAGCCATAGGGCATCCGAAATAAATAAATGGCGGGCGGGGTTAGCGATGTCAGCGCCCACGATATGAATCAGGCTCATTATGCCATCATTCGCAACGCCGACACCCCCACCCATGGGCTGAATCGGTTCATACAGCGACAAATCTTGTTGGATGCGCTGTTCCATTTCAGCCATTTCCGTTTGTCGCGCAAGCTCTGCCTCAAGATACGCCACGGCCGGTTCAACATACAGAACATGCCCGGCATAATCGACTTTTGTATAGGAAACCGTAGACTGAATTCGTGGACTGGCCACGATAAAGGCCATCTGGTCGGAAGTTAATCTGCTAATATTGTATCGTCTCATTCCCAGTACTGACAGGATAGCTTCGGCTTCGGCATACACGTTTGAAAAACGTTGAGTCTGGCTTCCGCCACCTCTTTCTAGAGTTCGAATAATACGATAATTTTCGTCAACTTCCTCAGCGATGATAAACCCGGTGTTTATGCACTCAATAATTTTTGAGGAGAGAATCCTCGGTCCTGCATCCGCGTGTGCTGCAGCCGACATAATTGCGCCTAAAATAAGCGCCGCAGATAGAAGCACAGAAATCCACTTTCTTCTTTTCATGGCCATGTTAATACGCTCCTTTCAGCGTGTAGCTAAAGGATTGGGCATTCTTTTAGCTACCCCTTGTTGATGTGGATTTTCTTCTCCCGCTAATTAGCCCACGAAGTCCTGTTTGGAGAAACGGTTTCGCTAGCTCCGCGTCTATAGGCAGTCGCCGTGAGCAGCACACGATAGTTGTGGCCACGGGCCACAAAATGCGGGCGTTCCCAAGTCCAGAGGAACTCACGGAGCCTCAATGCGGTCGTTAGAAACGGCAATAGCCACAGAAAAACAAACATCCTTCTGACTTCTAATAATCATCTCCTTCTTATCGTATTTTTGGTTCTTTACATATAACAGTCGGAGGTGGGTTTGGGTGACATATTTTTTTAAGATTTTTCCCTATAGCCCTCCTTGACCGAGATAACCGCTTTTTAGACGCAGACACGCTAATACCCAGCATTCGGCCGATTTCATCATGATTGAGTTCTTGAACAAGATATAGGTAAGCCACATCTTTTAACGCGCCCGGTAGTGACTTAATAACTTTTATTATGGTATCGGCCCTCTCTTGCATGACCAAATCGTCAATAATGTTACTCCTTTCGACCGGCACGTTTTCCAGCAAATGCTCTGGTTCATGACTTTGCAACACCCTCTGCTTGATAAAGTTAATGGAAGTAGATCTTACTACCTTTACAATGTACCCCTTTGTTTGGTGACTGGACACATCCCGCAACTTATCCCGATGCCGAATTATCTTGATGAGCGATTCCGATACGGCATCTTCCGCCAGAGTGTGGTCGTCCAGCAACTGATTGGCGACGTACAGCATTAGGAGGTGGTACTCGTCGAATAGCTGTTCAACAAGACGCTTATCGCTTTCGCTAATCGGAGAGTTCATTATTAAGGACAACAGCAACCAATCCGCCTTCCCCACCAGAGATATCGACAATTCTATCCCCACGCCGACTTTACCACCTGCTTCGCCATCACCTTAAAATGTTCCCTGCCTAACTGTATGACCGCCGCCTTGTCCATCACCCCCGGCCCCCTGTCCCTAGCCGCCTGCATGGATGACGCGTACGCACTACTGGCTAAAGCGGCTGAAACGGCGATGCGCCTAATACTCTTAGGCTCGCGAATATAGTTGTAAGAAAAGCAGGGTCCTCTCAATGGCGAGGCGACCCTGCTTTACTTTATGTTTTCGCACTAACTCTTGGTACTAATATTTACGTTCTTAAACTGCAGATAGGGGTAGCAGGTGTTGCCGCGCCAGAGCTGTTCGCTACTGATTGACGCTAGATTGTCTCTTAAATCTGTGAAGACATTAAGAGAAAACATGGCGTCCTTGATGCGGCCGACGATCTGGCCTTTTTCAATCTTGTACCCGAGCGAAATATTGCCACTCACTTGGCCTCCGTAGGGGTTGCCGGCCCACGCACCCATGGTCCCCTCGATTAAGACCCCTTCATCAATCCCCGCCAGCATCTCACTAAAACTTGCCGTTCCGCCGGGAACAATGATGTTGTTTTGCACTGGACCGCTGACGCTGCCATTGCCGGTTGGCGACATGTTGAGCTCGGCTGCGGTCTGCAAGTCTAGCATGTAGCCTGCTATTTTGCCGTCGCTGATTAGATGGCGCTTTGTGGCTGGTATGCCTTCCCTGTCAAAGCCTTTGCTACCCACCGCACCGGCGATGGTGGCGTCGTCGATTATAGAGAGGCGTGGGTCAAAGGCCAGCTCTCCTAGCCGACCTTTAAAGGGCGAAAACCCGCGCGATACGGCCTTACCATTAAGGCAGGCCACCAGTGGGTTGACCAAACAACTAACCTCACCCGGGGCAAAAATGACGGGGTACTGCCCGGGCTTAATACTGGCCGTATGTTGCGCTAGGCGGAAGGCCTCGATAACCCTTGCTTTTAAGAGGCTGGTGTCATCTACGAAGTCTGTGCCTGAAAGGGCATCGTAAATGAATAAGAAACCGTCTCGCTCACTCACCAGATCCCCACCAAAAACAACCGACCATGCTGTGTAATCGCCTTCGGCCGCAAAACCATTGCTATTTGTCAATCCGTAGTAGCCGCTGGCCTTGGTTGTTTCGGCCATAGCGTGGATGCTCGGGTCGAAGGAGTTGAGCGCAGCAACTAAGTCACCGGCCATATCGAGCATTTCCTGCTGGGTGACACGCCGCACTCGGTCATCTGTAATGCGGGGCTTTAGCACCTGGGCCTGTGGGGGGAAGCTGTACCTTACAGGGCTACCGTACTTTACGGTATTGGCTGCGTACTTGAGCAAGATATCACTGCTGTCAGGCTTGGTGACGCTGGCCGAACCTAAGAGGCCTTTTTGTATGAGACGCAGGGTAGTGCTTTGTTCTTCGGCGGATGTTATCTCTTTAAGTTTACTGGCCTGAAAAATGACAGAGTGTTTTTCACCCTTACTTTGAAAGACCTCGGCCTGCTCCCCAACCTTGAGGGCCTGTGCTAGTAATTCACGCATTAGCTGGCACCTCCTATGACGACCTTTTGTATGCGGATATGGGGCGACCCTGCGGAAGTGGCTAGCGGTGACTGGTAGCCTTTGCCGCAGCCACCGGCGTTGTCGTCATAGGTAAAATCATCACCGATCATGTCTATGTTGGCGAGGGTAGTAAAGACATTGCCGGTGAGGGTGACGTCCTTGACTAATTCAGCGATTTGACCCTGTCTAATCATGAAACCATGGCTAGCTGTAAAGGTAAACATTTCGCCATTAGTCTCGCCGCCATAGCCCCCAACAGCGTAGACCCCGAGCTCAATGTCCTTTAGCATTTCGGCAAAGGGCGTTTCGCCCTTGGCGATGCACGTGGTGCGCATGCGCACTATAGGGGCATAGCGATAGTCTAGGGCGCGCGCCGAGCCTGTCGGTTTTTCACCCATTTTGGCGGCACTTTGGCGTGAGTGCAATCGTCCCACCAATACGCCCTCTTTGACGAGGTCGGTTTTTTCCGCGGCCACTCCCTCGTCATCATAGGCGAGGGCCCCGCGGTTGCCTGGGTCAAGTCCGGTGTCGTAAATGCTCAGGATATCCCGCCCGAAACGCTTCCCGAGCGTCATAATATTTCTTAACTCTTCATTTTCGGTAATATCGTCCGCTTCGCTTAGATGGCCAAAGGCCTCGTGCACAAAGAGCCCCGCCATGTGGGGGTCCAGAATCACAGCGTACTCCCCACCTTTCACCGTCGGTGCGCTGAGCAGGTTCACCGCGAGTTGGCAGGCCTTCTGCAGTTCGTCCTCTTTGCCAATAACACAGCCAAAATCGCTATTGCTGCCGGTGCTGACACCCTCTTGCACAGTAATGTCACCCGAGGTGGCAATGGCTCTCAGGCCACAGCCTATGTCCACCTTTTCCTGCCTGACATATGTTCCTTCGGAGTTGCCAAAATAAAGCTTGATGTCCCGGTCGAAATAGCGCACTAGGGAGCTGGTAATGGCGGGGTGAAAATCTAGAATCAAATCATTGTAGCGCGAGAAAAGGTCCACTTTGTCCTCGAGTGACACATCGCGCGGATGGAGAACGACCGCAGCCGCTATTTCTTGCACCACGACAGGCACAGCGGCCATTTGGCTCACCTCCTGTTTCACAGCGCCGATCGCCGCTGCTTGCTCACAGGCCAGCTGGACTTTAGTTTCTAGGTTTTCTAAGCTGTTAAACGAAACAAACCCCCACCCGCCGTCTTTTAAGGCGCGCACATTGCCGCCATAACGCAGGCTTTGCGCTAGGTCATCGAGGTTGCGCCCACGATAGACTATCGACGTTTGGTGTGTTTCTTCGATGCGAATTTCGCAGTAGTCTGCGGTAGACACTGCCAAGGCACGCGAGATAAGTTCTTTCACCTGTTTTCCTCCCATCAAGACAATTGACTTCCACTCTTTTCTTATTAGCCGCTCATAAGACTATTCCTGCTTGAGGCGAAACTAATCCCTGCCTAAGGTATGTTCTCTTGACAAAAAATATGTGGGCCAACCCTAATATGCTGGGTAGCCCACATCTTATTGCCTTGATGACAGATTTAAGATTCAAATTAGGAAGCCGCTGGTGGTTTCTTTGCGGGGATCATGCGGCGATAGAGGACCAGGCCGATTAGGAACAAAGGAACAATGATGAGGAACAAAGGCAGTGAGGCAACCACGAAAACGAGGGTGCCAGACACAATTTCAACTACGGCATTTAGCCCTTGTCTGAAGGCCGCACTGAGGCGTTGGCCAAGGCCGGCAAAGCCGACGGGCTTAGGAGGAATAGCGCCCCGTTCGGGGGTAAGAGTTAAACCAATCGTCGCCATGCCGACGCTATGTGTTAAGAACTTAAGACGACCAGTTGCCTGCTCTATTTCGATACGCACACGCGTGAGATGGCTCTCCACCTTGAGGTAGTCGTCAATGGTATTGGCGCGGCGAAGAAGCTCTAACAGGCGAGACTCCTCGAGCCGCATGACGGTCAGGCGGGCCTCGAGATCCATGTATTCCTCAGTTACATCTTGACGATTAGAGCCACTGCTTTGCACACTGCCCAGTGCCGAGATGAGCCGCACGGCCTCATTGGACTTGTCACTGGGAACGCGGAGTGTAAAACTCCAGTTTTGGTTGTCTGTAAAATTATTGAAGCTTGAACTCTGCACATAGCCGCCCAGGGTGGTGGTTATGCGCAGCACCTCGGCCTGTGCTTCGTCTAATTTCGGTACAGTGACAGCCAATGAGGCATGAGTAACCACTTGGCGGTCCACGACCTCAGCGCTACGCCCCGCAAACATCGCATCTGAACCAATAGCTTGTTTACTGGACACAACCGGCGGGGAAGCATCTTCGCGCCCGCTTCCCATAGATATTTCATCTTTGGCAGGGCTGCGTAGATGTACTAAAACCCCAGCAGCAAGGACCAAAACGACCAAGAGTACAGCGGGCAAAACATACTTTCGTCGCATAACACTACCTCCGAACATCTTTTGCCTTATAGACGCCACAGCACATCCTTTTGTTCCCTAGTGCTTCGCAGGGCGAGGATTACGGCGCTCATGTTGGCGACGGCTAGGGGGAGAAACTCGTTAAAGGCGGCGGGGGCATGGCCATCGGCTTGATCGGAGATGCTGCGCAGTGCCACCCATGGTACCTGAAAGAGGTCAGCAACTTGCGCCCAAGCGGCGGTCTCCATGTCTACGCAGTCGCCTTTGAATCGCTCCCTGAGTTCTGCCCCCTCAGAGCCTGCCACAAACTTGTCCCCTGATAGTACTAGACCGGCACGCACGGCGACTTCTAAGCCCGCCTTTTCTCCTGCCTCGAGAGCCTCACGAACTAGGTCCTTATTGGCAGCAAATAGCTTCTTGCGCAAGACAGGAACCATGCCTGCTTCGTAGCCGAAGGCAGTGGCATCCATATCATGTTGAATGGCACCGCTACAGACAACGACATCGCCCAGCTTAAGATCTACCGCCAAGGCACCAGCAACGCCGACGGCTACTACCTCCTTTATGGAATAATGGGATATAAGCCAGGCCAGTGCGGCGGCGGCGTTAACTTTGCCGACACCGCTGACTATGGCTATAATATCCTGCTCGCGTGTTTGGTAGAGGGTGAAAGGGCTGCTGTGCCCATGCGGCACCAGATCTAAGGAAGCACGCAGTACTTCTAACTCGGAATGCATAGCGCAGATAATAGCAGTTGTCACAAGTACACCTCTTTCCGACTTCAGCTGCTAAACGAGGCGCTTAAACTTGGCTGTAAAGTGACGCAGGATGGGAGCTTCATAGGTGAACTCTAACCCCGAAATTTCCGCGCGGCGATCCCACACGTTGGCACAGGCCACGGCAATGACATCCATGTGGCGATCGGTGTACACGCGCCGTGGGATGGTGAGCCGCAGCATTTCTAGTTTAGGATAATCATGATCTCCTGTCTTGGGATGGCGCCCCGCCAGACAGGTGCCTATCTCTACGCCACGCACGCCGCCTTCGATGTAGAGCTCCACACCTAGGGCTTGGGCGGGAAACTGCCCCTGTGGTATGTGCGGCAAAAAGCGCTTGGCGTCAAGGTAGACGGCATGTCCCCCCACCGGCATGATGATGGGCACACCATAACTGACCAGCAAATCGCCCAGGTATTTTACTTGCCCGACACGATAGGCCAAGTAGTCGCCGTCAATGACTTCGCGCAGCCCACGCGCTAGGGCTTCCATGTCGCGCCCCGCCAAACCACCATAGGTGGGGAAGCCTTCAAAGAGCACGGCTAAGCCGCTCGTTTCCTGATATAGTTGGGCATCGCGCATGGCCAAGAAACCGCCGATATTGACTAAGGCGTCTTTTTTGGCGCTCATGGTGCAGCCGTCGGCATACGAAAACATCTCGCGCACTATTTCTGCGATTGTTTTTTCTCCATACCCTGATTCACGCTGCTTAATAAAGTAGGCGTTTTCAGCGAAGCGGCAGGCGTCAATAAAGAAGGGCTTGCTATATTTCTTGGCAATGCTACTTACTCCGCGAATATTGGCCATAGAGACGGGCTGACCGCCGCCGCTGTTGCAGGTGACTGTAAGAAGCACCAAGGGCACTTGATCCCCGTGCTCGAGCAAGAAACGTTCTAGTTGCTCTAAATCCATATCTCCCTTAAAGGGATATTCTGAGGTAGGATCAAAGGCCTCGCTCCTCACTAAGTCTACGGGCACACCGCGCTTATGGAGCACATGGGCCTTGGTGGTGTCAAAATGCATATTGTTGGGCACAAAATTGCCTTCGCGCAACATGACATAGAGAAGCAAGTTTTCTGCTGCGCGCCCTTGATGGGTGGGCACTACATGGGGGAAGCCCATCACATCGTCTACCGCTGCCAGCAAGTTGTAGTAATTTTTACTGCCCGCATAGGCTTCGTCACCTAACATCATGCCGGCCCATTGGTTATCGCTCATGGCCGAGGTACCACTATCGGTCAATAAATCAATATAGACATCGGTGGACTTAAGGCCAAAGAGGTTAAAACCTGAGGCCTCTATTTTCGCGGCTCGCTCCTCGCGGGTGGTCATGCTCACTGGCTCCACTACTTTGATGCGAAACGGCTCAGCTTGGGGCAGTGGTCTTTTCATCTGCATCCTCCTCAAAATATTATGTTTATCGCTTGCGTCGCGCGGTGATGAGTGTTCGGTCGATTATCACTCGCATAATGCGGCGAGCTAGCTTGTGCGGGTCGTGGCGCAGAAGCCCCCCTCCGTCGAGCATATCCCCCGTCAGCAACCGCGCGCCAAGTAGCTGCAAGCGCGCTCCGTCTGTGGTCACCGGCAAGGAATCTGTCTCGCTGTACTTTGCTGCGAGATCTTCCTTAATAGGGGCTGAGTTAAGCACCACATAGTCAATAACTTTCTTGCCAATAAATCTATGTACGGTTTCCACGTGGTCAGCAGCGCTTAATCCTGTTGTTTCTCCCGGCTGTGTCATGAGGTTGGAGACATAGATGATGGTGGCCTTGGTGTTCTGCAGCGCCTCGCTCACGCCCTTAACCAGCAAATTAGGCACCACTGAGGTGTAGAGCGAGCCAGGACCCAAGATGATGGCATCGGCTTCCCTTATGGCTTGCAGCACTTCGGGCAGGGCAGCCACGCTTTCCGGCTCGAGCACCATGTCAGCAATGCGTCCCTTGCATTTTCCTACATTGGTCTCCCCAAACACCTTCGTGCCGTCTTCGAGCACCGCCGCTAAGCGCACTGAAGTGGTTGTGACCGGCAAAACTCGGCCTTTGACGGCCAGAACCTTGCTAAATTCCTTGATCGCAAGCTGAAAATCGCCGGTGATGGAGGTCATGGCGGCAATGAGTAGATTACCAAAACTATGGCCCTCTAGCTCGCCGACCGCGAAGCGGTACTGAAAGAGTTTTTCTAAGAGCGGCTCGGTATCAGCAAGCGCTAAGACACAGTTGCGTATGTCACCGGGTGGCAGCATCCCGAGGTCACTGCGCAGGCGCCCCGAGCTTCCGCCGTCGTCGGTAACAGTGACAACAGCCGTGATATTGCTGGTGTAATGTTTAAGTCCACGCAATAATACCGATAGGCCCGTTCCTCCACCAATAGCTACCAAACGAGGCCCACTCTGCAGCAGACGGCGCTCAAACAAAACGTTGATCAGGCTGTTCTCATGCCTAGGGGCTAAGGTATGCAGTATGGTAACTATAATGGACCTTGCCGCAACCAAGAGCAACAGCAGTCCTATGGACATGAGGGATAGGCCACCGTACAGCGATGCCGGACTGCCAAAAACCAATCTTAAGGAATAGAGCACCTGGCGCTCCGCAAAACCAATAATCTCGCGCCCCCACATCAGCCCTAGCCCTGTCATAAACAAAAAAACGCCCAATAGCGCCAAAAATATCCATCGCTTGATACACAGGCCAGGATACAGCCACTTCCATAATTGCAACCTCACACCCCCTCGCTGATGTGACGGTGTTCGACCACGGTGCGCTGGCCGCAGGCCAGTAATTTGTCGCGCAGGCTCTCAGCCATAGCGACGGAGCGATGTTTGCCTCCGGTACAACCTAGAGCCACCACCAGCTGGGCCTTGCCTTCTACAAGGCAGTGGGGAATGGCAAACTCTAGCATTTTTTGTATCAAGTTCAGATAATCGTGGCTAAAGGACGCTTGGAAAACATATTCTTTAACCCCCTGATCGAGACCAGTTAAACTCTTTAACTCAGCGACATAGAAGGGGTTAGGCAAGAAGCGAAGATCAAAAACGAAGTCTGCATCCAGAGGAAGCCCATGTTTGAAGCCAAATGAAACTAACCTGACCAGCAGCACAGGGCTTTGCCCTTGGCGCAAGAAAAGCTGCTGCACTTCTTCTTTAAGTTGGGCCGGGGTCAGCTGAGTGGTGTCGATGACCTTGTCGGCCCGACCTCTTAGTTCCTGCAGGGCCTGCCTTTCATTCTTAATGCCATCGAGAATGCTGCCCTCACCGCTGAGCGGATGACGTCGCCGCGTTTCCTTAAAACGGCGAATTAGCACTTCGTCTGATGCCTCGAGAAAGAGCACTTCGTGCGGCCATTCATGATGGCGCAAGTAGGCCAAGGCCTCCGTCAAGGCACGAAAAAACTCACCGCCCCGAATGTCCATGACCAAGGCTACTTGCTTAATTTTCCCGCCAGACTGCGCACAGAGCTCGACAAACTTAGGGACTAAGGCCGGCGGCAAGTTGTCTACACAAAAATAATCGGCATCTTCGAGCACCCGCACCGCCTGCGACTTGCCTGCCCCCGAAAGCCCGGTGATAATAACAAATTTGAAATCTTCTTTCACACCCGTCCTCCTTACTCCGCCAGGGCAGTGAGGAATCGCTTTTTGCCGCGCTTAGCTAAGAATCTGCGCACACCGTCTGCCGTGAAGTTAAGAATTTGTTCCGGCTGGAGGCCGCAGCTAGTCGCCAATTTAAAGGCATGGCTGAGGTCTCCCACCTGCCAGGGCGTATGTGCGTCACTGCCTAGAACAATAGGCACCCCATACTCAAGGGCCAGCTTGCCTAGCTCTTCACAATTCGCCTCGCTGCCTCGCCGAAATGGAGATACGAGCGAAGAATTATTCATCTCCATGGCCATCCCAGCGTCAGCAAGCGCTGCCACGAAAGCACGGTGGTGAATGGGAAAGCGGGGGTTGCCGGGATGGACAATTACGTCGGCCACACCCGAACGTATGACGCCAAGCAGGGCTGCCGTATTCTGGTCACGCGATTGCGGGGCCCAGCAGTCATCATGCAGACCTACTGCCACCCAGTCGAGCATCGCCAGAAAGTGATTTTCGAGGTCCAGGGCGCCACTAGCATCGACGACATTGGCCTCCACCCCACTGAGCACCTCAACCCCTTCAATAAAAGGCGGAAGCCAACCCAGAGTGCTGAAATAGTACTTGTGCGGACCACCGGGAAGCCCTGGCCCGTGGTCAGTGATAATAATGAGCTCTAGCTCCTTGCTACGCGCAACCTTTGCCATCTCCCAGACTGTCCCGCAAGCATGACCGCTGGCAATGGTATGCATATGTGTATCGGCCTTAAACATACAATCACTCCTGACTAGGTACTTACGGCTACATTATACCCCATTGCAAGCCGGAGTGCAGTTGAGTGCGGCTCATTAGCTAATTTTCTGAAAAGTGAATGTTATTTTCGGTAGTATTCTGTAGTTTTCTGTAGGACGCACGATAGCATTAGGCAAAATCATGGGGAGGTTTGCTATGAAACGTATTTTTATTATCGCCTTAGCACTAACTGTCGCGCTCACGGTTGTCCTCACGGGTTGCCAGCCGCAACAACAATTCCTTACTATTGCCACCGGGAGTACCGCGGGAGTCTACTTCCCATTGGGTGGGGGCCTAGCCAAAATTATCAATGAGAACATCCGCGGCATGGAAGCGTCTGTTCGCTCCACAGGCGCTTCAGTAGCAAACGTGAATCTTTTGGCCGAAAAGCAGGTTGAGCTTGCTTTCATCCAAAACGACATCGCCTACTTTGGGTTTACTGGCACAGAAATGTTTGTTGACAAGAAGAACGACCAGTTAAGGGGCATAGCTACCATCTATCCTGAAGTGGTGCAGCTTGTCGTCACAGAAGCATCCGGCATCAGGACTATCGCCGATCTTAAAGGCAAACGAGTTTCCGTGGGAGCACATGGTAGCGGTGCCGAAGCCAACTCGAGACAGATTCTTGAGGCTTTTGGTATTAGGCACGCTGACTTTGCCAAGACAGACTTCCTCTCCTTTGCTGAAGCTAGCACCAATATGCGAGATGGTCATATTGACGCCGCCTTTGTTACTTCGGGCTTTCCCACCGCTGCAGTGACCGAAATGGCCACCTCAATTAACGTAAGACTGATTCCCATAACCGGTCAACCAGTACAAGCCCTGCGAACCTTGTATCCCTTCTACACCGAAGTAACAATCCCCGCTGGAACCTATAGGGGCCAGACTGAAGACATCGCCACCATCGCAGTCAAGGCCATGCTCGTAGTGAGAGCCGACGTGAGCGAACAGTTGGTTTACAACATCACCAAAGCTCTCTTTGCGAATCTACCCGCTTTCGGTGCCGCTCATGTGCGCGGCAAAGACCTTACTCTCGCTACCGCCCAGCAAAATATGCCCATACCGCTTCATCCTGGCGCTGAGAGATTCTATCGGGCACGACGGTAATGTTGCCAGAGACCGGGGCGCCGCGTCGCGGTGCCCCTTCTTTTTTACTCTCCACGAGCTTGGGCTTAGTAGTAATATTCCTTTTCACTGCCGTATTGCCTTGCGTAAAGGTTCTAACCATCGACGTAGATGGAAGAATACTGTGGGCGCAAGAGACAAGAACTGGCGAAGAACTGGTGTATGGACATGTTCATTCTGTTGAAAAGACACTGGTGCGAGAATTCTTCCACATAGAGGATGATGGTTTCCGCCTGGTACGGGCGGAAATGTCGTCGATAGGCGCGGGTCTGCCTGCTACGCACAATGAGGGCTTTGTTTTAGTCGATGGCAAATTTGTATTAGCTCTCAACATAAGCCTACGCGAGCTAAACTTTTTGCTGTCTCCTGAAACTCTACCCACTTTAACCGTAAAAGGGGAAAACATCGCCCTTTATTCTTATCCGGCCACAGCATCCCTCAATGTGAGAATTGTTCGGCGCCCCTTACTTTGGTTTCAACTAAGGAGGTTAATGCCTTGAGTAACACGGAAAGACCCACCAGCATGACGGCAATCGACGACGTAAACGTGGAGGCTCTCCTAGAAAAATTTGACAGTGAGTCTAAATACCGTAAATTCGCTGGAACAGTTGGCTTGGTAGTTTCCGCCATAGCCATTGTCACGTCCCTATTCCACTACTACACAGCAGGCTTTGGCATTCTGCCTGCCGTGCAACAGCGTGCCGTACACTTGATTTTTGTCATGATACTAGCTTTTCTCTTGAGGCCTGCTTCGAAGAAGCTCAGCCGCTTCCATCTGCCATGGTATGATGTGATTCTAGCCTTGGCTGGAATAGGAGTTGGCGCATACCTTCTCGTTAATTTCAAAGCACTGCTCTTTCGTGCTGGCATGCCCACACCGCTAGACATTGCAGTGGGCATACTGGCAATTATCTTAGTGCTAGAGATAACTCGTCGCACCATCGGGCCCGAACTCCCCATCGTGGCGATCGTCTTTCTTGTCTATGCCTATCTTGGTCCTTACATTCCCAGCCCCCTAGGGCATCGCGGCTACAGCATAAACAGTATTGTCGAACACATTTTCCTGACGACGGAAGGCATTTTCGGCACACCTCTGGGCGTAAGCTCCACATTTGTCTTCCTTTTTATCCTATATGGGGCGTTCCTTGATAAAACTGGTGTGGGTCAATTTTTCATCGACCTCGCCTTTGCTGCAACCGGACACATGCGAGGAGGACCTGCCAAGACCGCGGTACTTGCCTCTGGCCTGATGGGTTCCATCTCTGGCTCTTCGGTGGCCAATACTGTGACCACGGGGGCCTTTACAATTCCCGCCATGAAGAGAGTCGGCTATAGCGCGGACTTTGCGGGGGCGGTAGAAGCCGCAGCCTCTACTGGCGGACAAATTATGCCACCAGTCATGGGAGCAGCCGCCTTCATTATGTCAGAGATGACCGGTATTCCATACCTGCAAATTATTAAGGCTGCCGCTATCCCCGCCATTCTCTATTACTTGGCTGTTGGAACGATGGTGCACTTCGAAGCGCTCAAAAAGGGCCTAGTTGGTTTGCCCAAACATCTGTTGCCGGACGCTAAGGATACTTTGCGCCGTGGCTGGCACCTCCTCATCCCCCTAATTGCCATCTTGTACTTTCTCTTGGCGGGCCGGTCCCCCTTTAAGGCGGCATACTACAGCATAAACATTGCCGTAGTTGTGGCAGTGGTCGGTGCCTTGCTGAGAAAAGAACGTCCGATGGGTATCAAAGATATTTTGAAGGCCCTTGAAAATGGGGCACGAGGCGCAGTCGGAGTTGCAGCGGCCTGTGCTTGTGCCGGAATCATTGTGGGCGTCGTTACACTGACCGGTCTAGGGCTCAGGTTTTCTTCTTTGGTGGTATCAATAGGTGCAGGCAACATAATGTTGACACTGTTTATGACCATGGTTGCTTCACTTATTTTGGGCATGGGACTACCTACAACTGCCAAGTACATCATTCTCGCCACCATGGCTGCACCAGCCCTAGTGCAGCTAGGGGTACCACTCATTGCCGCACATCTCTTTGTACTCTACTTTGGCGTGATCGCCGACATTACCCCCCCAGTTGCTTTAGCTGCCTATGCAGGGGCCGGGATATCAGGGGGAAACGCCACGAAAACGGGGTTCATAGCCCTAAAGCTGGCTTTGGCAGGTTTTCTCATCCCATACATGTTCGCTATCTCCCCAGCTCTACTACTGGTGGATGTGACTTGGCTCGAAGCTGTCCACAATATCGTTACCGCTTCAATTGGCATTGTGGCCCTAGCAGCTGGTGTGCAGAGCTATCTACTCACAGACACACGATTGATCGAAAGAGCGCTACTTTTCCTGTCGGCTTTTGCCCTTATTGACCCCGGCCCCCTGACGGACATCGTCGGCATAGGCTCCCTTATCCTGGCCTACTTTTTGCAAAAGGCGCGGATTGCTAAGGCCCAGAGATCACTGCAATAATTTTTTCCCGCACCATAACCACCTCCTGCGCTCTGTACGAGTACGCCCGGGGTCACAAGGATGATTTAGCCGCCAAAGTCGACCGCTCTTCATGCCTCAGTGGTTACTGCCAAACTGTCTTTCATAAAGCTGCCTATAAAGCCCTTCCTCAGTCTGCATAAGCTCGGCGTGGGTGCCTTGCTCTACAATGCGCCCTTCGTCCATTACTATGATCATATCGGCATTGCGAATGGTGGAAAGGCGATGGGCAATAACTACCGCCGTGCGGTCCTTGAGGAGTGTCTCCAGGGCTCTTTGGATAAGCACTTCGGTATAGGCATCTACAGACGAAGTGGCTTCGTCGAGAATCAAAATGCGCGGCTGGCAGAGTAGGGCACGCGCAAACGATAACAATTGGCGTTGCCCTAGCGACAATCTAGCCCCTCGCTCACCTACTTCAGTGTCGTAGCCACAAGGCAGGCGCATTATAAACTCGTGGGCATTGACGTCTTGGGCAGCAGCAATTACCTCCTCTGGGCTCGCAGCAGGACGCCCATAGGCGATATTGTCGCGCACTGTACCGTTAAAAATGAAACTGTCTTGCAGCACCATGCCCAACTGTTTGTGCAAGGAGATTTGCGTCACCTTGCAGAGATCATGACCGTCAATGGTGATGGCCCCTTTAGTAGGATCGTAAAACCTAGCTAGTAAGTTAATAATAGAAGTCTTGCCGGCGCCGGTGGGACCGACCAAGGCCACCGTTTTCCCCTGCGGAATGACGAGTGTGATGTGGTGCAAGATGGCCAGCGTGGGGTCATAGCCAAAAGTAACATCGGCGAATTGGACATGCCCCGCGATGGGGGGCATGTCGTACGCTTCTGGCGCATCTTTTACGGTCGGCTCTGTATCTAACAGCTCAAAGATACGGTCGATGGAAACCGTCGCTGCCTGCCAGACGTTGTAGACTTGGCTGAGGTCGCGAATGGGCATAAAAAACCGGCCCACATAACGCAGAAAGGCGAATACAACGCCTAGGGTGATTTCCCCGCGTTGCAGCAGGACCCCGCCATACCAGATGACGATACTCACGCCCACCGTGGCTAAAATCTCTATCAATGGACCAAAGGCCGAATTTAGTTGGGCGGCCTGCATATTGGCCTGCATATTGTCCATATTGTTTTCGTCAAAGCGTCGCGCATTGCGGGTTTCACGCACAAAAGACTGTGTGACCCGAACACCCGAGATGCTCTCGGCCAAGTTGACGTTTACGGTCGCCGCCTTGCGGCGCACTTCATGATAGGCTCGCTGCATGCGCCCGCGGAAACGAGTAGCGACGAAAATCATGAGGGGGAACGTAGTAAAAGTCAAGAGCGCCAGCCGCCAATTAAGGGTGGTCATAATAAACACTATGCCTGCTAACATGAAACCGTCATTGACGACGTTGAGAATACCCGAAGAAATAAGCTCGCTCAGGGCGTTGACATCGTTGGTGAGGCGCGTCATAATGCGCCCTGTCTCGGTCTTGTCAAAGAAGTTAAATGATAACTTTTGCAAATGGACAAACATTTTTTGGCGCAGGGCATAGATAACGTTCTGCCCTGCTATGGATACGAGCAGGGTCTGCGCAAAACTGCACAGCCAGGTAACGATATTAATGGCCAGGTAGAGCAGAGCGATGCGGGTAATGCCCCGTAGTCGGTCTGCCTCTGTCAATCCTTCCCCATTGAGAATATATCTGTCGATGGCCACGGCCTCTAAATAAGGGGTAATCAAGCCCATCCCGGTAACTACCAGCATAAAGAAAAGTGCCACCAGTAAATGCCACAAATAGGGCCGCACATAGGGGATAATGCGGGCGATGACTTTAGTTTCCACTTTTATTTCTATGGTGTTGGCGTCAAACCGCCCTTCCATAGGGCCATGACCCCCAGGCTGTCCTCCCCTCATTCGCATTCACCCTCCCTAGAATTGCTGCCTAACTCTTCTTGCGGCCTAAACTGTAGATTATATATTTCGCGGTAGACACCCTCCTCGCGGAGCAATGTCTCGTGCGTCCCCTTTTGCTGAACCTTGCCCTCTTTAAGGACGATGATTTGCTGGGCTTGCTTTACGGTCGAGAGTCTTTGGGCTACGACAAAGGTCGTGCGGTTCTGCATAAGCTCGCTGAGAGCCTGCTGTATCAGGTGCTCAGTCTGGGTATCTACGCTCGAGGTTGCTTCATCAAGAATAAGGATCCGCGGGTCCATCAACAGGGCGCGGGCAATGGCCACTCTTTGCTTCTGCCCGCCGGAAAGACCAATCCCGCGTTCGCCGAGCATTGTTTCGTAGCCATCTGGCAGACTCTCGATAAAGTCATGAATGCGCGCCGCACTAGCCGCGGCGATTATCTCCGCCTCATGGGCCCCCGCCTTACCATAGGCAATGTTTTCCCTAATCGTGGCGGAAAATAAAAATGTCTCTTGCAAGACAATGCCAATATTCTCCCTCAAACTTTTTATGGTAACTTCACGGATGTCGATGCCGTCGATTGTTACCCGGCCTGAAGTTACGTCGTAAAACCGCGGTATCAAGTTAATGACGGAGCTCTTGCCCGAGCCTGTGCTACCGAGCAAGGCTACCGTCTGCCCGGCGGGGGCATCAATGTTGAGGCCGTCCAAGACTTCTGTTTTACCATCGTAGCTAAAACCAACATTCTCCAGCCTCACATGCCCCTTGACACCCCAGAGGCGCTGTGCCTGCGGCTTTTCGCAAACATCGGGGGCCGTGTCCAGTATTTCGTAAACCCGCTGCCCGGCAGCAACCGCCTGTGTCGCCATATTTACTAACCAGCCAACCATGCGAATAGGCATGATGAGCTGCATGAGTAAAGTCTGAAAGGCCACCATTTGCCCAATCGTTAAGTCTCCACGCACCACAAGTGTGCCACCATACCACAAGATGACGGTACTGCCCAACCCACCCAGCAGAGACATAAGCGGAAAATAGAAAGCCCACAGGCGCACGGTGCTGATATTGAGGTCAAGATACTGCCAATTCTTCTGGCGGAAACGCTCGATCTCCCGCTCTTCTTGGGCATATGCGCGCACCACACGTATACCCGCTATGGCCTCTTGCAGAACGCTGGTTATTTCGCCTAAGTACTGCTGAATGACGCGGTAGCGCGGCCTGACCTCGGTGGCGAATTTACCTACAACAACGACCAATATGGGCATGGTGAGCATGGCCACGACGGTCAGGCGCCAATGCATGGCGAAGAGAAGGCCAAAGACCACGATAAAGGTCAAAACACTGCTCACAAGGCGTAATACACCAAAACTCAAAAAACGCCGCAACATCTCCACATCGGCGGTGGCGCGCGACATCAACTGCCCGGTCTCAGCTTTGTCATAAAAACTAAAGGACATTGATTGCAGGTGCTGATAGACTGCATTTCGCAAATCGTAAATAGTGCGCTGTGCCACCCACTCCAGCGAGATGCGCTCTAAGTAGTTAATACCCGCGCGGATCACCGTTGTTAGGAGTATGGCCAACGCGAAGGGAGCAAGCAGGCCCCATTCTCCTCCTCTAAAGGCGCGGTCTATGACTTGCTGAATTAAGATGGGCTGCACTGCCACGAGGGCGGTGCCAATAAACATCATGACGACTGACCAAGCAATGCGACCATAATACGGTTTAACTTGCCTGAAGAGGCGCTTAATTGTGTCCATTAACAATCCCCCTTAGCCATGCCCCTAGCGACAGGATTAGTATATCGCAAAATTACGATTGACTAAATATATGCAGAAAAAAAGTTGGCCCAGCGGCCAACTACTTGATTTAGAACTGCAAGTCTAGCTTTATCTTTGAAAGCTGTCGAGGACAAAACT
>Ga0209837_100005_pt1 | contig 34355 bp, 34 predicted proteins | sample 3B3metaG_FD_184149 | JGI IMG/M metagenome (GOLD analysis project Ga0209837, IMG submission 184149) | Freshwater bacterial and archeal communities from Indian Creek, Illinois, USA to study Microbial Dark Matter (Phase II) - 3B3 metaG... | ecosystem: Environmental > Aquatic > Freshwater >...
ATCAGCTCTAGGCAGGCCTCTAGCAGGAGCTTTTCCATAAAGGGGTCGCCCACTTGCACCGCCGGGCGCTTTTCGAGCGATTTTTCACTGAGTTCTTCGGAGGCAAAGGTCGCCCCATGAATGCCATCGCGCCCAGTGCGCGCGCCGATCAGGATGAGACGGCTACCTACCCCCTCGGCCCTGCCCTTGGTGAGCTTGTTTTGGTCGATTAGCCCGACACACATGGCGTTCACCAGGCAATTATGCGTGTAACTGTCGTTAAAGTAGACTTCGCCCCCGACTGTTGGTATCCCCAGGCAATTGCCATAGCCGGCAATACCGGCTACGACGCCAGAAAAAAGATAACGCTGCTTAGGAGAGGTGAGAGAGCCAAAACGCAGGCTGTTAAGCAGGGCAATAGGGCGTGCGCCCATGGTAAAGATATCGCGCACGATGCCGCCTACCCCGGTAGCTGCCCCTTGGTAGGGCTCAATGGCTGAAGGATGATTGTGGCTTTCCATTTTAAAGACCACCGCTTGTCCATCGCCAATGTCTACCACCCCCGCGTTTTCACCGGGGCCTTGTAGTATGCGGGGCCCTGTGGTGGGAAACTGGCGCAGCGCGATTTTACTGTGCTTGTAACTGCAATGCTCAGACCACATTACGGCAAACATTCCTAGTTCTGTGAGATTAGGCCGCCGCGCAAGTACGGCTATGACTTTCTCCCACTCTAGTGGTTTAAGCCCCATGGCGCGAGCCTCGGCGAGCTCTTGTAACTCAAGATATATCTCAGGCATGCCTCTCACCCCACCACTTCAGCAATGACGACCAGACAAGCAAGCCGTCGGTACCGCCCTGTATTTCTTCCGCCCTGCGCTCTGGGTGCGGCATTAGCCCTAGCACATTGCCGGCCCGATTGATTATGCCGGCGATATTTTCGCGTGAGCCATTAGGATTGGCCGCCGCCGTAGTCTGCCCGTCTCGGTCGACATAACGAAAAACAACTTGTTCGTTGGTTAGTAGGTCTTCTAGCCCTGCATCATCAATAAAATAGTTCCCTTCCGCATGGGCGATGGGTAGGTGAAGAACCTGCCCCACTCGGCCTAAGTTAGTGAAGGGCGTGTCTTTGTTTTCTAGGCGCACAGGGCGCACTTCGCAGCGAAATTGCAGATGGTCGTTTTTCTGCATTGCGCCAGGCAAGAGGCCGGCCTCCAGCAATATCTGAAAACCATTGCAAATACCAAGAATTAACTTGCCGCGGCTCGCTTCGCGGGCTACTGCTGTCATCACGGGGGAAAAACGCGCCAGTGCCCCCGTGCGCAAGTAATCGCCGTAAGAAAAACCCCCCGGCAGCACGATGCAATCAAAACGCGAGAGGTCACTTTCCTGGTGCCACACATATTCTGTCGGTTGCCCGAGCACATCTTTGGCCGCATGGTAGCAGTCTAGATCACAGTTTGAGCCAGGGAATACCACGATGCCAAACCTCATACGATGGTCTCCAAGACGAAGCTGTATTCCTCCATAACGGGATTGGCCAGCACTCTCTCACATATCTCGCGCACCAAGACTTCAGCACCTTCCGCGCTATTCGCCTCTACCATTACTTCCACAGACTTGGCCATGCGCACCTCGGCCACCCCGGTGTACCCTAGGCTATGAAGCCCGGCACGGACAGCCTGACCCGCGGGGTCAAGTACACCCTTTTTGAGAGTGATGTAAATTTTAGCTCTAAACACTGCTACTACCTCCTGTCAAACGCCTTAAGATTTCGTGGTACGCCTCTGCCACCCCGCCTAAGTCGCGGCGAAAGCGGTCTTTATCGAGCTTTTCGCCGGTGTTAATATCCCAAAAACGACAGGTATCAGGTGAAATCTCGTCCCCTAAGATGATTTGCCCTTGGTGACGGCCAAACTCGAGCTTAAAGTCGACGAGAAGTAAATTTTTGTCTGCCAAGTGACTGGTGAGAATGTTATTGATTTGATGACTGGCGATATTTATGGCCTTGAGTTCCTCGGCGGTGGCGAGGTTTAGGGCGGCCAAATGGTCGTTATTCACCAGGGGGTCGCCTAAAGCGTCATCTTTGTAGTAGTACTCCAGTATGGGCACGGCCAAGGGGGTGCCTTCCGCATATCCCAGACGCTTGGCCAGCGAGCCAGCCACGATGTTTCGCACCACCACTTCGACTTTGATAATCTCAAGGGTCTTAGCGAGCATCTCGCGCGGACCTACTGTCCGTAGATAGTGGGTGGCAATACTATGATCGGCGAGCAAGGTGAAGAAATGTGCTGAGATAAGGTTGTTGACTATGCCCTTATCAGTTATGGTGCCCTGTTTCTGCCCGTTAAGAGCGGTGGCCGAGTCGCGAAAATAGATGATTACGCACTCTGGATCGGCAGTTTGGTAGACCTCTTTGGCCTTGCCGGCGTAAAGCAGCGCGAGTTTCTCCATTTTTTCTCTCCTCACTAATATATAGCCGCTGTCAGTCTAGTCCCACGCGGGTGAAGATATAGTCGACATACTTGAGGTGGTAGTCAAGATCAAAAGCCCGCGCGAGCTTTTCATTGTCTAGCCGCGCTTTTATGGCTTCGTCCTTCTGGACGAGTTCCTTAAAACTTTTTTTGTGCTCCCAAGCCTGCCCTGCTAAGTTCTGCACGTAGTCATAAGCGTGTTCCCGCGATAGACCTGCTTCGATGAGCAGCAAGAGCACATGCTGCGAATAGACGAGGTCGTAAGAAAGAGCCATGTTGGCCTGCATTTGCGCGGGGTGGACGACTAACCCCGCCATGACCTTGGTCAGAATGTGCAGAATGTAGTATGAGACATGAAAGGCATCTGGCAAAATAATGCGCTCCGCCGAGGAGTGAGAGATATCACGCTCATGCCACAGCGCCACATTCTCCATGGCTGTCAGCGCATAGCCGCGCAACACGCGTGAAAGCCCCACCACCCGCTCGCACATGATGGGGTTACGCTTGTGGGGCATGGCGGAGCTACCTTTTTGGCCGCGCCCAAACGGCTCTTCTACTTCCTGCACTTCAGTTTTTTGCAGGGCACGAATCTCGGTGGCGAACTTCTCTAACGAACACCCGATGATGGCTAGAGTGGCGACTAGGCTGGCGTGACGGTCTCGCTGTAAAGTCTGGGTCGCTGCTAGCGCCGGAGTGAGGCCGAGGCGCGCACAGACATATTCTTCGATATGGGGGTGGATGTTGGCATAGGTGCCTACCGCGCCGGAAAGCTTGCCAACGGCGATAGTCTGGCGCGCCGCTGTCAAGCGCTCGCTGTGGCGCTTAAGCTCCGCGTACCACACGGCGAGCTTCAGACCAAAGGTCGTCGGCTCGGCGTGTACACCATGGGTGCGACCCATCATCACGGTATGCTTGTGCTGTTTGGCCTGCTGAGCGACAGCCTGGGCGAGCTCGGTTAATTTGGTCTCTACCAAGCCTATGGCTTTAACAAGCTGTAGCGACAGGGCGGTGTCCACCACATCAGTAGAGGTCAGACCATAATGCACCCACTTGGCCTCAGCCCCTAGCGATTCGCTGACATTGCGCGTAAAGGCTACCACGTCGTGGTTGGTCTCGAGCTCGAGCAGAGCGATGCGGGCGGGGTCAAAACGCGCTTTTTGGCGTATCAAGGCTACGTCCGCGGGGGGAATTACCCCGAGCTCACTCCAGGCCTCACAGGCGAGAATTTCAATCTCTAGCCACTGCTCATACTTGGTCTCAAGAGTCCAAATGTCCGCCATAGCGGGGAGACTGTAACGCTCAATCATGGGCAACCTCCTTCATAAACCGTAAGTTTAGTCATTGCGTCTCGAGTGTAACATGAGAATATGACAATTTAGAGCACAATGAAACGCAGCACAAAGAGTAGACTCAGCAGGCCATAATTATAGAGTACGGTGAGGGCTCCTAGTAGCGGAGGCCTGCCCCTTGACTACAGCACACATAAAGAGGGCCTCTCGACCACTGCCGGGAGCTAGGCAAAGGGGTAGTTTAAACACAAGGCCCTAGCAGTAGTAGCGACAGTAGGTGATATGCAAGTGGCGACTAGCGCCGCTCCAAGCTCCATCCCCGCTAATACTAGGGTGCTGGGCTCGACAAAATAATGCATGCCTCATCATAGATGTGGTGAGCCCAACAAATACTTCAGTGCGTACCGTTGTACAGAATACAATGCACCCACGGCCTTCGCACTCCGAATATAGCACTGCGCTCGATACTGTGTCAAGAAAAATATCGAACAATAGTGCCTGTTTTTCATTGTAATGTTCGTGTTTTTCATATCTCACCCCACCACTATTTCTCCGTCTCGATAAAAAAAGCGTCCGAAGAATCGGACGCCTCTATTACAGCTTTATGCGCTTTAAGAACTCCTAGAACACGATGCACAGAGGCCGTATACGGTGAGATCTAACCTCTCGGCCAGAAAACCCTTGTCGCGCCTAGCACGCGAACCCACGTTCACAAGATTTAGCCCAAAGTCGGTCTCATAATCGTCTACCTGCCCGCACTGCCGGCAATGCAAATGAACATGGGGGGCGACCTTGGCATCGTAGTGTGCGGCTGCACCCAGCTGAAGTCTTTGAATCAGCCCCGCTTGGGCCAGTGTACTCAGCGTGGTGTAGACAGTGTTGAAGCTTACGGCCGCATGTTCCTTTTTGACTTCTTCCCATAACTCCTCAGCGGTTGGGTGGGCAGTGGTATTAAGCAACAAGCCGTAAATGGCCACGCGCTGGGGCGTGATCTTGAGGCCCTTTTCTCGCAATCTGTCTACCATGCAGTCCATCAGTATTCCCCCAAGTAGTAATGGTTACTATATTGCTTCTATTATCTTTTTGAGCCAGACTTTTGTCAAGGGGAAGACTGTCTAGTGTCGTCGGACTGAGATAATGTCACCCTGCAGGAGGACTGAGAAAATGTCCCTTTTTACTTTCCTTTACTCCCACTCAATGGTGCCGGGAGGCTTGGAGGTAATGTCGTAGACGACGCGGTTTATGCCCCGGACTTCATTGACGATGCGGCGGGAGATTTGCTCGAGCACGTCAAAGGGGAGGCGAAACCAATCGGCGGTCATAGCATCGGTCGAGGAGACGGCGCGCACGGCCATAACATCGGCATAGGTGCGTTCGTCACCCATAACACCCACGCTTTTTACTCCCGTGAGCACGGCAAAACACTGCCAGACTTCACGCTGTAATCCGGCGCGGGCAATTTCTTCGCGCACAATGTGGTCTGCTTCGCGCACTGTCGCCAGTTTATCTATTGTCACTTCGCCCATAATGCGCACAGCCAGGCCCGGCCCTGGGAAGGGGTGCCTTTCTACTATGGCAGGTGCAAGCCCTAACTCTCGCCCTGCGGCACGAACTTCATCTTTGAACAAGTAGCGCAGCGGCTCGATAAGCGAAAACTTCATATCCTTAGGCAGGCCGCCTACATTGTGATGCGTCTTAATGGTGGCGGCTGTACCGCTGCCGCTCTCGATCACGTCAGGATAGAGCGTGCCTTGGACTAGGAACTTGGCCCCGCCTAGCTTGGCGGCTTCTTCTTCAAAGACGCGTATAAACTCTGTCCCAATGATCTTGCGCTTGCTCTCGGGGTCGGTGACACCCGCGAGCTTGGACAAAAAGCGCGCTGCGGCATCGACATAGACTAGCTTTAGACCGAGTTGGTCGCGAAAAGTGCTGACCACCTCTAGGGCTTCACCTTTACGTAGTAGCCCATGGTCAACAAAAATGGAGGTTAGCCTGCTGCCCACGGCGCGGTGCACTAAGACTGCGGCTACCGCCGAATCTACCCCTCCGCTTAATCCGCAAATGATTTCCTCGTCGCCCACCTTATCTCTAATAGCCTTTGTAGCCGTCTCGACAAAGGAGCCCATCTGCCACTCGCCCTTGGCTTTAGCGACACCAAACAAAAAGTTCCTGAGCATCGCTGTGCCGAAATCGCTGTGCACGACTTCAGGGTGAAACTGCACGCCGACTATACCCCTACTTAGATTCTGCATGGCCGCCACGCTGGTGTTTTCTGTATGGGCGACAGTGGCAAACCCCTCCGGCAGAGCGGCAACGGAATCACCATGACTCATCCACACGGCAAATTTTTCGGGCAAGCCGGCAAAGATGCCAGAGGCTTGTGACACCGTGAGCGTGGCGCGACCGTACTCTCCGCGTCCCTCTCCCCCGATCACTGCCCCCCCCAAGTTATGCGCCAAAAGTTGCATGCCGTAACAAATGCCTAAGATGGGTACGCCCAAGCGAAAAACTTCACTGTCTACCTGGGGTGCCCCCGGGGCGTAGACTGAGCTTGGCCCGCCTGAGAGAATAATGGCTAGGGGCTTGGCCAAAGATATTTCGTTTGCCGACTTTGCGGCTGCCCATATCTCACAGTAAACTTGCAGTTCGCGGACACGCCGTGCAATCAGTTCGGCGTACTGCCCACCAAAGTCGAGGATAATCACCATTTCGCGGCTAGCTTGCACTATTTGCGCCTCCTTGGCCTTTTTTGCGATTATACCATGCAAAGCGAACAAACAACAGATAAGACGAACGATATGCAGCGATATGGCTACTATCGTTCGTCTTATTCACCCCTAGCGGCCGGCCTCGTTACGCCCTTGTCCTAACTTAAAACCGGCCAGAGACTTTATTACCGGCACATATTCGGGATACCACAGCTCTAGCTCGCTAACAGGGCACTCTGCCTCGAGGGGGAATTCTAGGGCATAGTCATAGGCAGCAAGCCACTCCGCCTCACCCCAGGAGCTGTTACTAAAGGCAGCTGAGACAAGGGTAATGTGAGGCCGCCACTGTCGACCGGCCAAACGCACCATTTGCGTATCGAGTTCTTTCGCCAGGGTCTCGCGCAGGGAAAGCAGTGGCTCGGCCGCTAATACCGCCACCCCTACTGCCAAATGGGGTAGACCAAAGCGCAAATATCCTCGTGCCTCGATACTGAAAGGAGCTGTAACGCTAACAACCCGACCAACAATGTCCATGGCACGAGTGAAATCTACGTCGTCCCCTGCGGTGATACGGGCCAGAGTAAGATGCAGCGGAGGCAGTTTGTTATCATACAGCTTGTAGCGCCTGTTGATAGCTTCCTGCACCTCTGCCGCCCTACTCAGTAGCTTGCCCTGAGGACGCGCCACGAGAAAAACATCCACGCGCCGACTCTCCCCTCTAAGAAGTGAGCCGCCCCACGAGAGGGCGGCTCGTCCTACTTAACTACATCATGTCCATGCCGCCCATGCCTGGGTTAGGCATGGAGTTGCCCTTAGGTTCGGGCTTGTCGGCAATGAGAGTCTCTGTGGTGAGAATGAGAGCTGCGATTGAAGCAGCATTTTGCAGGGCGCTCCGCACTACCTTGGCCGGATCTACGATGCCAGCGGCGCGCATATCGACCCAAGTACCGTTCTGAGCGTCAAGACCGAAACCAATCGCTTGCTCCTTGGCCTTGCCCACGATGACGGAGCCTTCGAGCCCGGAATTGCTGGCAATTTGACGAATGGGCTCTTCGAGGGCACGGCGTATAATATCGACCCCCGTCTTAATGTCGCCTACTGCTTCGATCCCGTCGAGAGCGGCGATGGAGCTGAGCAAGGTAATGCCGCCGCCCGGAACGATGCCCTCTTCTACAGCTGCGCGTGTCGCAGAGAGCGCGTCCTCAATGCGCAGCTTCTTTTCTTTCATCTCTACTTCAGTAGCAGCACCTACACGGATAACGGCTACGCCACCGGAGAGTTTGGCGAGACGCTCTTGCAACTTCTCTTTATCGAAATCTGAAGTGGACTCTTCGATCTGCACCTTGATTTGGTTGACGCGCTTAACGATTTCTTCTTTCGAGCCATGTCCGTCGACAATGACAGTCTGCTCTTTGCCGATGCGCACTTGGCGGGCACGCCCAAGCATCGTAATGTCAGTGCTCTTAAGCTCAAGACCAAGCTCTTCGGAGATGACTTGACCCTGTGTGAGTACGGCGATGTCGGAGAGCATGGCCTTGCGGCGATCGCCAAAGCCAGGCGCCTTGACGGCGACGCAGGTGAAAGTGCCGCGCAGCTTGTTGACGACGAGAGTAGCAAGGGCTTCGCCTTCTACGTCTTCGGCGATAATGAGCAGGGGCTTGCCGCGTTGTACGAGCTTTTCTAGTACGGGAAGAATGTCATGTATGGCGCTAATCTTGCGGTCAGTAATCAATATAAAGGGGTCCTCGAGCACCGCTTCCATCTTTTCGGCATCAGTAACCATGTAAGGGGATACGTAGCCGCGGTCGAACTCCATGCCTTCTACCACTTCGAGCTCGGTGCCGAAAGTCTTGGATTCTTCTACGGTGATAACGCCGTCCTTGCCGACCTTGTCCATGGCTGCGGCAATCAGGCGGCCGATTTCTTCGTCGCCAGCGGAGATAGAGGCCACTTGGGCAATAGCGGCGCTGTCGGCGACGGGGGTAGCCAAATCCTTAATGTGGGCTACAACAGCCTCTACGGCCTTCTCAATGCCCTTCTTAATGCCCATAGGGTTTGCACCCGCAGTGACATTCTTAAGGCCCTCACGCACGATAGATTGCGCCAGAAGAGTGGCCGTGGTAGTGCCGTCGCCAGCTACGTCCTGTGTCTTGGTGGCTACTTCTTTAACTAATTGGGCGCCCATGTTCTCGAACGCATCTTCTAGCTCGATCTCGCGGGCGATGGTCACACCATCATTTGTGATGAGGGGGGAGCCAAACTTCTTGTCGAGAACGACGTTGCGACCCTTAGGACCGAGTGTTACTTTTACCGCATCGGCCAAAGCGTCAACGCCACGTTGCAGAGCGCGGCGGGCATCTTCATTAAAAATAATCTTTTTAGCCATCTTTACAACCTCCTAGTCTTTGTTGACGATAGCGAGAACGTCTGATTCCTTGAGAATAAGGTATTCCACGCCGTCTATTTTAATTTCGGTTCCGCCATACTTGGAATAGACAACCTTGTCGCCCACTTTTACTTCAGGGACAATGCGCTTGCCATCTTCGCCCATTTTGCCGGGACCAACCGCAAGGACTTCGCCTTCTTGGGGCTTCTCCTTGGCAGTTTCAGGCAACACGATGCCGCTCTTGGTTTTTTCCTCGCGGTCAAGAGCTTTAACTACGACTCTGTCTGCTAATGGCTGCAACTTCATGGACACAGGCCTCCTTAGATTGTTATTTGTAATTGTTAGCACTCAATGAGCCTGAGTGCTAACAATACTATACCCGCAGGGACTAGAGTGAGCAACGTCGAATAGAGGCGATAGAAGGCCCTTTTTGGGCCCAAAGAGCGTTCTTTGCCAGCTTATCTCCTTTATACTATCAGCCACGCGCTCTAGCTTTGTTTTTCATATTTAGGCACGTTGCGCGCTCCGCCACACTGCGTTAGGCTGCCCTACCCAAAAATTTATGCCCGGCTGCATTATTGACGCCAGACTAGCCCCTGCTCCGTGAGCAGGGCATCGAGGCTCGCGTCATGCGCGTCATGCGGCAAAAACTCGACTACTTGAAAGCTAAAGGCCACGCCTATCTTTAACGCACCGGGTCTTAAACGTGGCAAGAAACGGTCGTAATACCCCCCACCATAGCCTAGTCGGTAAAATTCACGGTCAAAGGCCAGGCCAGGCACCAAGACGAGCTCAATGGACTCCGGCTCTACTTGCCGCGCCTTACCCATCGGTTCGCGAATGCCGTACGAGGCGGCCTGCACATGCTGCTGCCAAGGCGGCGGGCAGAAAAAGGGCTCTATGCGCCCTGCGCCCATTACTTTGGGCAACACAATTTCCACCCCTTGTTCCTCGTAAAAGCAAAGCCCTGCGCTCAAGTCCACCTCCCCGCGGATAGGAAGGTAGGCCATCACGCGCTGCCCCGGGCTGCTTGGTAGTGCCGTAATAAGATTTTGGCAAAGCGCGGCGCTTAGTTCGGCGCGGTGAACTGGGCAGAACTGGCGACGGAGTGCCGACATTTCGTTTCGCCATGCTTGTTTATCCATGTGCCTCTCCTCAACAATGCGCCGAAAGCCCTTCCGACAAATCAGCGCACAAGTTAACATAACATATTACTGTCCACACTATACACAGGTTTATCCACAGAAAATAGCCTGTAATGGTGCGAATTTAACGGAGTTATACCCATTATCCACAGCGTTATGGCGAGTCACTTATGTCGCCCAGCTCTTCATGGGCAGTACGGCTGCGGCATTAAGCGTCAAGTCACCTACCACGCCGCCCCGCCAGCGGTAATAAGCCGACATGGCCACCATGGCAGCGTTATCTGTGCAGTACTGAAACTCTGGCATAAAAACGTGTAGCCCGGCGGAATCAGCCCGAGTGGCAAGTGTTTGCCGCAGAGCCTTGTTCGCCGAGACCCCACCCGCGAGGCATAAATTGGTTACGCTAACTTTCTTGGCTGCCGCTACCGCCTTCGCCACCAATACTTCGACCACGGCGGCCTGAAAACTTGCCGCGACATCGGCGGCTACCAAGTCTTTGCCCTGCTGCCGGCTGGTGTTAATATAGTTTAACACCGCAGATTTCAACCCCGAGAAGGAAAAATCCAGACTGTTCTCCTCAAGCCAGGCCCGCGGGAAGGAGAGCGTAGCTTCCCCATGGGACGCCAAACTTTCTAGATGAGGCCCCCCTGGGTACGGCAAGCCTAGGACGCGGGCAATTTTGTCAAAGGCCTCCCCCGCCGCATCATCGCGCGTACGCCCGAGTAGATGAAACTCACCGTGGCGGGGCATGTAGACCAAGTCGGTATGCCCACCCGAGACAATGAGGCAGACTAGGGGCAGGGTGGGTGGGTTAGGCAAAAGAAAGTTAGCATAAATATGCGCCTCCAAATGATGCACGGGCACAAGGGGGATATCGAGCGCGTAGGCCAAGCCCTTAGCATAACTTACACCGACTAAGAGCGCGCCCACCAGCCCCGGGCCATAGGTGACCCCGATAGCGGATAGTTCTTGTCGGCTAACCCCGGCTGTAGAGAGGGCCCTGTCAACGACAAGGCTGATGTTTTCAATATGTTGGCGCGAGGCAATCTCGGGGACGACACCGCCGTAGATTTGATGCACATCTACTTGCGAGGCCACGATATTTGCTAAAATGTCCTTGCCGTCAGCTAAGACCGCTACCGAAGTCTCATCGCAACTTGTTTCTATGGCCATTATCACTTCGCGCATATTTGTTCTTCCTCACTTGCCTGTGACAAGAGATTGTCATTCCACATGATTAGGGCGTCTTCCTTGGTGTCGGTGTAATAACCGGGTCGAACCCCGGCCGAATAGAAGCCTAGTTTGCGGTACAATTCTTGCGCTACGGTATTAGAGAATCTAACTTCTAAAGTCATGCGCTCTATGCCCAGAGCACGTGCTTCCGCCATCAGGGCTCGGCAGATGGCCTCCCCTAGGCCCAGCCCGCGAAAGTCCGGATGCACGGCGACATTGGTGACATGCGCTTCCCCGAGAAACATCCATGCCCCGCCGTAACAAACGAGGCGCGAGTCAAAACGCCCTACCAAGTAGTGAGCGAGCGGGTTATTGGCCAGTTCGCCTATAAACGCTTGGCGCGACCATGGCGTGCGAAAAGACAATTGCTCTATGATGAGGACTTCGTCAATATCACTTTCCGTCATGCGGCTCTGAACAAGGTTCATGAAACAACCTCCTTTTTCGCCTGCGCAGAGGAAGTTCGAATGTAGTTAGGCAAGGCATACTTCGGGTCCGTAGGCATTCGCCCTTGACTTAAAATGCCCACTATGGCGGCACGCGGGGCCGCGAGGAAATTTGGGGCCACGAAAAATTCGCTGGCAACGCCTGGCAGAGGAGCGGCTTCGCCCGTCAAGAGCACAGGCGAACCAAAAGAATGTGCCCATGCGGCAAAGTCCTCTTTCTTGATCAGCATATCCGGCGACAGGCGCGTGCTTACTCCCTGCCCGCTCCTAAAGGCAGCTGCATAGTATTCTTGGCGCTGCGCGTCTAAGAGAGGAATGACCACGCCTGAAAAAAAACAAAGCTCGTTGGCCAAGACTTCGAGGGTAGAAAGCAAGACTAAGGGCACCCCTAGGCCTTCGGCTAGGCCTTTAGCGAGACTAAGGCCAATGCGCAGGCCCGTAAAGGAGCCCGGGCCTGCGCCGACGGCAATCTGCTTAATATCAGGCCGTTTTACATTGGCCTGCTCTAGGGCAAAATCGACCACTGGCAGGAGGCGAGCGGCGTGATTTTGCACATGGCCTAGACTTACTTCACATAACACAGCAGTGCCTTGAACCACGGCGACAGAGGCTACTTTGGTCGTAGTGTCAAAACTCAAGATTGGCATGCCTGCACCCACTCGTCTATAATTGCTTGGTACTTTGCTGCTACCTGCGCGAGGTGGATCTTGCGACCCTCCGCGGTGTAACTCATAGTCAGCGTCAACACATCTTCCGGCATAAGCTCCCTAAAGGACTCTCCCCATTCTACTAGGACCACGTTACTGGGCGCTTGGTACTCGAGGAAACCAATATCTAGGGCTTCCTGTGGGGATTTCAACCGATAAAAGTCGCAGTGCACCAAGGACAGGCGACCGCCTTCATAGACATGGATTAACGCAAAAGTAGGCGAGGTCACCGGCAAGCTAATGCCTAAGCCCTCTGCCACACCTTGAGAAAAGGACGTCTTGCCCGCCCCTAAATCGCCGCGCAAAATTATAACCATACCGCCGATAAGATGCTGCCCTAGCGCGCGCCCCATGTCGCGCAAGGTAAGGCCAATTGTCGATTCTAACTCCACATCGCTACCGCCTCGCCTATCTGAAATGAGTATATCCCCGCGCTAAGGGGAGGAGACTTTCGCCCCGGCGCACAAAGACACCGTGACCCGCGCGCACAAGCCCCACCGCACAGGCTGCCGGTAGCGCTGCCTGTACCGCGGGCCAAGTTTGCTCTGGCACAGTGAACAAGAGCTCATAGTCCTCACCGCCGTAGAAAGCAAAGTCCAAGGGGTCTTTACCGACGGCTTGGGCAATAAAGCGTGTGGCCGCTGTTTGTGGCACACTCGCGCTGTCAATTTCGATGGCTACGGCACTGGCCAGAGCAATTTCGTGTGCTTCGCTGGCCAAGCCATCGCTAATGTCATTAGCGCAGCGAGCGCCAAGAGAGGCCATAAGTAAACCTGCGGCAACTTGGGGGCGCGGCCGATAGTGGCAGGCTAAGGCCTCCCGCACCAAATGTTCTGGTGGGTGGACATGGCCTAAGACTATCTCTAGCCCTGCTGCACTGCCGCCAAGTGGTCCGGTGACGCACACCAAGTCCCCTGGCTGTGCGCTGCTACGGAGAAGCTCCCTCCCTGGCGTGACTTCGCCGAGCAAGGCCACACTGAGCATTATTTTCTCGCCGCGACTAGTGTCTCCGCCGACTATCGCCACTCCGTACTCTAAGGCACAGGCCCTTAGCCCGGCGTATAGATCATCTAACCAAGCCACCGAGGTCGTCACAGGAGCCACCAAGGTGACCACGGCATAGCGTGGCATTCCTCCCATGGCGGCAATGTCGCTGATGTTGCTGGCTAACAATTTGTATCCTACGTCGTAGCCTTGAGCCTTGGCCAAAAAGTGCACATCTTCAACCATACAATCACAGGTCAAGACCATCCTTTGCCCCGCAGTTACTTCGAGCACCGCCGCGTCGTCCCCCGGGGGGACGATGACCCCTGCTGCTCTAGTCTGACCAGCCAAGAGACGTTTAATTAAGCCGAATTCGCCTAGGTCTTTAAGCTCCACAATCGTACTCCTCATCTCACTATAGACAAATTAATTATACAGACAAAAAAGGCCAGTCACAACCTGCTGCACTAGACTCCATGTGTTAGAATAATCGGGTAGGGGGGCGAGCGTGATGAACAAAATACTGCCACAGTGGCAAGCAGATCTCGCTTTGTTTGGCGTCACAATCGTGTGGGGGGCCACTTTTGTGGTCGTGAAAGACGCCGTAGGCACCATCACGCCATTTTATTTTCTCGCCGGCCGCTTTAGTCTGGCGGCCCTGGTCCTAGCCCTTATTCCAGGCACGGTGCGGGGACTCTTCCCTCACTGGAGATTGGTAATCGCACCTAGCCTGATGATGACCTCTGGCTTTGCCTTGCAAACCTTGGGCTTGCAATATACGACGGCCTCGCGCGCGGGCTTTATTACTGGTTTGTCGGTGATACTGGTGCCGCTCATCGTCAGTCTCTCTAGTCGCGCTTGGCCACCCCGCCAAGTAATGCTCGGGGTGACACTGGCCGCGCTCGGTTTATTCTTTCTTAGCGGCACGGGCCGTAACCCGTTTAACTTTGGCGATGCCTTAGTCTTTGGGTGTGCGGTGAGTTTTGCCTTGCAGATCATAACTATTGGCAGGCGCGCCAAAAAGCTAAATCCACTTTCGTTTGCCCTGGGGATGACGCTAATCGCGGCTATGCTCTTTAGTTCGCTGGCTTTAGTGCTGGAGAGTTTTCCCACATTATTTCCCCCGGCGCTGTTCTTCGCCCTCGGCATGACTGGCTTACTAGCCACGGCCCTTGCCTTTTATGTGCAGTGCCGCATGCAGCAGTTCACCAGCGCCACGCACACCGCCCTGATTTTCTCGGCGGAGCCAGTCTTTGCGGCTGTCTTTGGCTACTTAGTCGCAGGCGAAAGACTAGGCGCCATAGGAATCCTCGGCGGCGCCATGATCGTCCTTGGTATTATCTTGGCAGAACTGCGACCTCTGCCCACCGCTCGCCCCTCTTAGCGTGATTTAGCGAGCTCTTCTAAGCGCACTAAGAGCTTTTCCACTTGACTGCGGTCATCGAGTATAAAGCCTAGCTGCTGCCATAAGTCCTCTCTCCCGAAGTAAGCTTCAGGCAGAAAAGAGAAGGCATGTAACGCTTGCCCTCCGACAAAGGAAAGGCAACAGAGGGGACGGTTCTTTTTGTCGATAAACCCCGACAAAAAGAACCGTCCCCTCTGTTGCAGTCTGCCGTCCCCTCTGTTGCACTATTTCTGCTTCTAACCTTCTATAAGCTCTACATTAGCACGCGGGATGGTAACGATTTCGCCGCTAGCGAGCTTAGCTGTCATAATGCGCACTTTTGCGCCTGTCTCGATAACATGAAGCTCCGGTGGCAGGGCATGCACTGTGGCGAGCTTGCCGAAGTATGGCTCACGGATGATGCGCACGGGGGTGCCTGCTTCCATGCCGGAGTCGGTACTTCTCTCGGTAGCCTTGATGAGATGCTCGAGCGGCACAATGATCTCGGGACGCATAACACCGGCGCGAATTTGCGTGGCACCGTTAATACTGGCTACTTTGCCGTCTAGACTCTTGAGCAAGTTAAAGGTGCGGTCCGCCATGTTGATTTGACCAAAACCTTCAGTCAGGACAAGGGTGAGGGGGATGTCTTCGGCACCGGTAATCGCCACGCCAATATCATACCCGAGATAATCAACCAAGTCTTTGTCGATGATGCCACCGGCTACGATTCCTGCGACGCCTACCTCAGACCCCTTGCGCAGGGCGTCCGCAGTAACGAGGGCCCCCCCCACTACTACCTTGCCTTTGTGCTCGGGCTTGATCTTGTCACCGCTGAGGATGTCGCTGTTCTTTGTGGCAATCATCACTAAGGCGCCTTGTGTTTCGCCGCCCACACCGAAAATGCCCTGGATAAGAGCAGCGGGTGTCTCGACTACCACGCCCTCGCGGGGCATTACTTCGGTAATCCGCCCGTGGATGTAAGCAGGAATGTTTACGGGCACAGGGGGTTTGCGAAATGTCACTACTCCGGTTACGGAAGAGATATTGTCAACCGTACCGTCGATTGGGGACACCACAGAGGACTTAAAGAGACCAAAGAAGGAAGACTTCTTAGCAATAACTTCGCCCTTAGTCACCTTATCGCCCTTTTTCTTAAGCATGAACTCTAAAATCTCGTCGCCCTCAACTCCAATATGGTTGGCGACATTTACTGTGTCTGGGTCGCCAGGAATGTAGGTGCTGGCCACTATGTCGTGAGGCTTGACAACGTCGCCAAGCTTTACCATTACTTCCCCGAGAATAGGGAGGCGGCGGCGCTTCTTGACCAATATGGACTCGGTAACCAATAATCCCGGCGTGTATGCACTAGCCATTGATGTTCAATCCTCCCTTAACCAAGGTATTTCTGTAATATGTCCATGGGGTAGGCGTCAAGAGCCTTGTACCACTCAACTAACTTGGCAATCCGCTTGTGCTTATCTGCGGGCAAGCCAAGGGGATAACGTCCACGCGCGTCGACAATAACTCCTACGACGCCGCCGGCAATTTTTGCCTGCACTTCATGTCCCTTACCCTTGCCGAGATCAAAGCCGCGCGCAGGGCGGGCCACTAAGTCGGCTGTCTCGTCTTCGTCGAGCGGAATAAGGTGCATGCTACCGTAGACTGCCTTGTGCTCAATAGTCTTGCCCTTGGAGGTGGTCAGCTTCACCATCACGCACTCATCGCCCTCTTTACCTTGACCCACAGGCGCTATGGCGGTGCCGAGGCGAATGAGGCAGTCGCGGTCGAACACCTGTTGTGCTGCTTCGGCGTTGACGCTAGAGAGAACGCCAAGCTGCGGCATCATAAAAATGGAGTCAACAGCGAGCTCGGTGATACCCTCTGGCACGAAGGCGTCAAGCATCATCAGGGCGCTTTGCACACGGCGAGGCGCATGCGACAGGACGCCGCCCGAGCCCACAATCATGCCAAGACCCATCAGGTCGACTAATGTGGCGCCGGAGCCAGACTGCTCAAAGGCTTCGGCAATGTCGCGCTGTACTTGTACACCGCGCAGGCCAATAGCTAAAGACTTGTGGTGCTCAAAGGCCAAGCGCAAGGCTTCGCGCGCAATGGCTTGCTCAATCACCAACTCCTGCATGGTCTGCGGGATGGTGGTCGGACGAATCATCTTGTTGCGAATGCGGTTACGCAAATCAGCCGCATCGATATCGAAGGGCATCCAGCGCATAATATTGTCAAGGCCCGATTCCAGCATCACATTGCAGATACTGTAGCTCATGCCAAGGTTAGCGCTTACGGTGCGGTTGAAAGTGTCCGCGAACACTGAGAATACGTCCGTAGTCGCGCCACCAATGTCTACGCCTACCACGGTCATGTTCTTTTGCGCGGCCACAGTTTCAATCATCTTGCCCACGGCCCCAGGTGTGGGCATAATGGGCACCTCAGTCCAACTCATAAGCTTGTTGTACCCAGGCGCTTGCGCCATAACATGCTCCATAAAGAGGTTGTGTATCTCTTCGCGCGCTGGACCAAGCACTTCACGCTCTAAGACCGGACGCAGGTTGTCAACCATGCGCAGATCGGTTTTTGCGCCTAGGGTGTCCTCTATATGCTTGCGTGCATCTTTATTGCCGGCATAGATGACGGGCAAATTGAACCCAATGCCTAAGCGGGGGCGTGGCTCAGCTGCGGAAATAAGCTCTGCCAATTCTACGACATGGGTGACTGTGCCTCCGTCGATGCCGCCAGAAACGAGGATCATGTCTGGGCGCAACTGACGAATGCGTTGAATTTTTTGGTAGGGTAAGCGCCCGTCATTGATGGCGATGACATCCATGACGATAGCGCCAGCGCCTAGGGCGGCCCGTTCAGCACTCTCGGCACTCATCTGCTTGACGACACCGGCCACCATCATTTGCAAGCCACCGCCGGCACTGCTGGTGGACAGGAATATATCTACTCCTACCTTAGCGTCCTTTTGCGGAGTGATGATGCCTTGGTCGTCTTGAAAAGTTCGGCCCATCAGCTCTTCTATCTCGTGTATTGCGTTGCGGGCTCCCATCGTTACATCTTCAAAGGGAGCTTCAACGGTAGTCGGCGCCTCCCCACGACAAACAAGACGGTAAACACCATCCACCATCTCAATCAAAATAGCCTTGGTGGTTGTGCTACCGCAGTCCGTAGCTAGGATTGACCTGAGTTTGCGGCTCTGCTCCATAGTTATACTAATCCCCCTCTTGGTAATCTCTCTACACTGTGATTATAACAAAGTTCCTCGCTGACCACAAACGAAATTTGACCACAAACTTTATTAATACGACGAAAATTGAGTATCTCCTTCTGCTATACAAAAAAAAATACACGCTCCTCAGAAGAGCGTGAAAAGAAAAACTACTTAGCGGACCTCTTCTCTTGATCACGAGTCTCTAGCATCACCATCAACCGCTCTACATTTTCGCGATCAGAGAGCAGATGGGCGAGTTCTTCAAGCAGTTTCTCCTTGACAAAGAGGCTACCAAAGGGAGCAAAGGCAAAAAGAGCCTGCCCAGTCACAAAGGAGATGGGCTTGCTCATCTGCAAAAAAAAGAGCGAAGGCGTTATCATGTCATACTTCTCAATTCTTTGCACAACCGCGAGGAGGATCTCGTCGCGACGCTCGGGGGCAACTTCAAACTCTGTCGTCACTGCAAAACACCTGCCTTTCTTAGAGCTTCGGAAGGGAGACCGCTCGCCAACCCACTGCCGGCGAGTTGCTACTTATTTTCTCCCGTTTTGGCGGTCAAAGCCATTTGCTTTTCGACTATGGCGACGACTGCTAGTTTATTGTCGGCACTAAAGTAGATGAACTGGCCGGGCACGAGGAGGCGGCGCAGACCACGGTAGGAAAAATTGAGCAGCATCCCGTCTGGGAAATTAAGCACCGACTTAAAGTCCTCCCAGGGACGGTAGAAAGTAAAGAGACCCGTGCGAATAGTGACTCCCTTAGTGGTAAGTCGGTATTCGGAGGGCAGCACAAAGGAGTGAAAGGAGACTAGTATTACTGCTAGGCCAAAGGCAACCCACAGCATCTCCCCGTAGATCAGGTAGATAAAGCTCAAAAAAGCCAGCACGCTGAAAATAAACGTCCTCCCCCGGCGCACATCCTGCCGCAAAGGGAACACTGACCAAGTGAGCAACTTCTCACCGAGCGCATCCCCGCCTGTACTCTCTTTCTTTTTTTCCCCAGCCACAGCGCTACTACTCTTACTACTCTTCTGATTCTTAGTCTTGGCCATTTTTGTGCCCACTCCTCAAGCTCCATATACCTGGCATTTAATCCCTAAATCTCTCTTCGGTACTGTCTCGCCTTCCCCACCAAGGTGTCAAATAGGGGGTCGTAATTATCGGCCTCGCTCCACATACATTCAGGATGCCACTGCACTCCCATGACAAAGGTATGGTTAGTCGACTCCACAGCCTCGATAACTCCGTCTGAGGCGTAGGCCGAAGCAACAAAACCCGGGGCAATTAGGCCGACGGCTTGATGATGAAAGGAGTTTACGCGCAGGGTTTCTGCCCTAAAAAGGCGCGACAAATGGGTGTTACTCGCTATTTTGATGCTATGGGTTCGATAGCTGCGGGGAGCTTGCTGTTGATGCAAGAGGGGGTTTGCTATTCTCTGCGGAATGTGTTGTATGAGCGTGCCCCCCGAGGCGACATTCAGCATTTGCACACCGCGACAAATACCTAGGAGGGGCATGTCTCGCTCGAGCGCCTCGATAACCAGGGGAAGCTCATAGGCGTCCATGGCAGGGTGAATATTACCCATGCCGGTTTCAGGCTCCTCGCCAAAAAAGAGCGGGTCTACGTCGGGGCCACCGCAGATTAAGAGCCCCGCCACAAGGTCTAGCTGCTGGCGCATATCAGCCAAATCACCCAAGCAGGGCAGCAAGAGCGGCAATCCGCCCGCTTTGTTAATCGCTTCGAGGTAGGTGTCGTTTTGGCGGTGTCGGCTCTCTTTCCAGTCGTGATAACATGTCAAACCTATTACTGGCTTCATGACTTGGCTCTCCAGTGCACGGTGGGGTCGGCAAAGAGCGCCGGAGTGCCCCCCGTGTGCCAGAACAGCACCTTCGCGCCCCGCGGGATAACACCCCTACTCACTACTAGGTCGATAAGCCCCGCCGCCCCCTTGGCGGTGTAGACAGGGTCAATAATTACACCCTCCATGGTGGCAAAGGTAGCGAGTGCGGCACGCGACGCCTCGGTAGGCATCCCGTAACCTGCGCCAACATATTCGTCATAGACTACAATGTCACTCTGGACAATTTCTCTGGCTATGCCGGCATGGAGGAGTGTGCCCTGGCATAACTCGTACACTTCTCTGGCGAGACGCTCGCGCGGCCTACTGACGCTAATGCCGATAATGGAAATTGGCAAATCGTAGGCCTTGACCCCGGCCAACAGCCCAGCTTGCGTACCAGCTGAGCCGGAGGCATGGACAATGTAGTCGAAAGCGATGCCCATAGGCACACATTGCTTGCTAATCTCTTCTATGCCTGCGATGTACCCCACGGCACCGATGGGGTTTGAACCCCCCAAGGGTATAATGTAAGGCCTTTTGCCAGTAGCGCGCAGGTCTTTAGCTACTTCTTCCATCTTGCCGGCGACAACTTGGGGTTCATCTGTACCAGCAAAATGAAGCGTTGCGCCGAGAAGCTCCCCTAGAAAGAGGTTGCCCTGCCGCTCGGTTATGGCTGCGCTAGAAAAGACTAAGTGACAGCCAAGCCCCCCTTTGGCGGCCGCTGCTGCGGTCATACGGCAATGGTTGCTCTGCGGACCACCCGTAGTAATGAGCACATCTGCTCCAAGTTCTTGGGCGTCTCCCAGTAAGAACTCCAATTTGCGGGCTTTGTTGCCCCCCAGGGCGAGACCGGTATTGTCGTCACGCTTAATATAAAGCCCTATGCCAAGATGCTCTCCTAGCCGTGGTAAAGGCTCTAACTCGGTAGGTAGGGTAGCTAATCTCGTTCTTGATAGTGACGCTAGCAAAAGTACCTCACCTCATCCATACGAATATCCCCATTATCTTTTCGCTCCAATAAGGCCTCTTCCCTGCCGTCAAGATATAAAAACCTAAGTCCTGCGACTTAGGCACTTTCAAATAGGGGTGAGGGCGTCTATAGCGATTATATACGCTAATAGAAGTGTGTCAACAAATACTATGTTCATACAGGGCATTCTAGCTTGGCCGCCAAGCAGGGGAACTACCCGCGCAAAAAGAAAGTCCGCGTAGCCACAAGCTTATTGTTTCGCCAATAGAGGCGTGGCACACGATGGCCGATGAGGCAGGTGACTTCATAATTGATGGTGCCCATGAGAGAGGCAACTTCATCCACAGAGACCTCCTCTAGCCCCTGTGGCCCGAAAAGAACGATCTCGTCCCCGGCCACCGCGGGGGAGTCGGTAATATCAAACATACATTGGTCCATACAGACCCTGCCGATTAAGGGCACCTTCTTGCCGTGCAGCAGGGCCTGCCCTTTGTTGGAAAGCAGCCTAGAGTAGCCGTCGGCATAGCCCACAGGGACGGTGGCGATGAGCCGTTGCCCTTTCGTCACATAGGTACCGCCATAGCTAATTGGTGTGCCGTCTGCAACCCATTTCACGTAGGTGAGCCGTGAACGAAGTGACATCACCGGGCGCAGCGCCACTTTCGTTTTTAGATGGGTCGCAGGATACAGTCCATAAAGGCCAATGCCTAGACGCACCATGTCCAAGTGACTCTCTGGCAAGGCCAAGATGGCCGCCGTGTTAGCGGCGTGGCGCTGTAAACGATAGCCCTTGCTTTCTAAGCGAACACAAACCTCTGCGAAAAGGGATAGCTGCGCTCTAGCACCCGACAAATCTGCGTCATCGGAAGCAGCGAAATGGGTGAAGACGCCCTCGACGTGGAGCGACGGCAGATGTGAGATTAATTCAACGAAAGGCAGCGCATCCACTGGCCGTACTCCTAGCCTGCCCATGCCTGTATCTACTTTGACGTGCACGCGGACTTTGCGCCCTAGGCGCGTTCCGGTGGCAGAAAGAGCTTGCGCTACCTCTCGATCAAACACTGTCGCAGTAAGCCCTAATTTGACAACCTGCTCTGCACACTCTGCGGGCACATGGCCTAGCACTAGGATGGGTGCGCCGATACCCGCTCGCCTAAGCTCGACGGCTTCTTCAACTATGGCCACGCCTAAGCTCGTCGCCCCTGCGGCAAGCGCTGTAGTAGCCACATCGACCGCGCCGTGCCCATAACCCGCTGCCTTGACCACCGCCATAAGTTCCGTCTGGCTAGACAGCAAATTGCGCACTGCTTGGGTATTGTAGAAGACGTTATCTAGAGATATGTCTGCCACGGTGTGGCGTATAGCAAGCACTAGCTAATCTCCCCCCATATATTGCTCTGATGCCTGTATTTTCACTTCACATTATACACAACTATGGCCAGAAGAATATCCCTTGTATAGATTAGGCCAAAGGCACCTCTGCATTATAGGGCCACGGCACAGGCCACAGCCAAGCCACCCGCGTGCGAAATAGTGACCATAAAACGGCTGATGCCCCGCTGCCGCGCAAGTTCAGCCGCTTGGCCTCGCAAAAATACTTGAGGCGCGCCGTAGGCATCGGGCATGATGCAGACACTTGGCGGGCCAAAACCAAGGTAGCCTGTGCCCATCGCTTTAACCACAGCCTCCTTGGCCGCCCACAGGCCTGCCAAGGACTCCATACTGCCAAAGCTTTCCCCCGCGGCTAACATTTTATCGGTAAAGCGTTGACCGTACCTACGGCTCAACCCGGCTATGCGGTCCACATTGGTAATATCTATACCTATGCCTAGCATATAAATACTCCCTCCCCACTCGAACATCCCGGCCAATTTTGCTAGGCCGCGCAATGATGGTTAATAAAGGGCTGCCCCGCGCCGGGACAGCCCTTTCCAGTACTGCTACTCTACGGTCACGCTTTTGGCAAGGTTGCGCGGCTTGTCGACATCGGCGCCGCGTGCCACTGCCGCATAGTAGGCGATGAGTTGCAGCGGTATAACGGCGAGAATAGGCGCCAAGAGAGGGTCAATCTCCGGCAGGCGAATTTCGACATCGCGCAAACTTTCTGTAACTTGCGGCAGGCAATTAGTCACCACAAAAGTCCCTGCACCCCTTGCTCGCACTACCTCGACATTGCTCACCATTTTCTCCTGCAAATGTTGTTGCGTAAAGAGACAGATCACGGGTGTCTGGGGCGATATTAGCGCAAGGGTACCATGCTTGAGCTCTCCGGCAGCATAGGCCTCGGCATGAATGTAGGAGATTTCTTTAAGCTTCAAAGCCCCTTCGAGGGCCACACTGTAGTCGAGGCCACGACCGATGAAAAAGACGCTCTCACTTTGCGCTAATCTCAGCGCCAAATCGCGAATTGCGTCGCTCGCGGTAAGAATTTCTTCTACTAAGGCGGGTATAGCTTTGAGTCCGGCGAGAAGTTCGCGCGCTCGCGCGGAAGAAGTAGTGCCCCGCGCCAAACCTAACTCAACGGCGACCAGTGTTAACGCCGCCAATTGGGTAGTGTAGGCCTTAGTGGAGGCCACCGCTATCTCAGGCCCCGCCCAAGTATATAGCACATGCCTGCTTTCTCGCGCGACAGAGCTACCAACCACGTTGGTAATGGCGAGAACACGACATTGTTGTCGTTTTGCTTCCCGCAGTGCGGCGAGAGTATCGGCTGTTTCTCCTGATTGGCTGATGATAATTACAAGGTCGCTCGGATCAAGAATGGGTTCGCGATAGCGAAATTCGGAGGCCACATCAATCTCCACAGGTATGCGCGCGAGTTTTTCGATCAGGTTCTTGCCGACTAAGCCAGCATGATAGGCCGTGCCACAGGCCACGATTACCACTCTCTTAGTGGAATCTATGAGCTCCTTGGTTAACCCGATTTCCGCGGCCAGATTAGTCCCTTCATCGAGTAAGCGCGACGAAAGAGTATCGCGCAAAGCTTTAGGTTGCTCGTAAATCTCTTTGAGCATGAAGTGCGAAAATCCTGCCTTCTCAGCAGCCACTTCATCCCAGGTGACGTGGAGAATCTCCTTCGCGATGGGCAACCCACCATTGTAGAACTTAACTTCGCTCGCCGTCAGTACGGCTAAGTCTCCATCTTCTAGGACTACCGTCTTACGGGTATAGGGCAATAGTGCAGGAATATCTGAGGCGAGAAAGTTCTCGCCCTCGCCTAGGCCGATGATTAACGGACTATATTGGCGATAAGCCACCAAGGTCAGCGGGTCATACTCGGAAACCACTGCGATGGCGAATGCCCCTTGCAGGCGCTTGGCGGCTTGCGTCACCGCCAGACCTAAATCGCCCTCATATGCTTCCTCAATAAGGTGAGGTATGACCTCTGTGTCGGTCTCCGAAAAGAATTCATGCCCGCGACTGCGCAGCTCACGGCGCAGTTCGGCGTAGTTTTCGATGATGCCGTTATGCACCACGGCAAACTTACCGCCACAACCCATGTGGGGATGAGCATTGCCATCGGTCGGGGCTCCATGGGTAGCCCAGCGGGTGTGCCCTACCCCTAGGTTCGCGATATCCAAACCATTGCCAGAGATATGCTTTTCCAGAACGGAAAGTCTTCCGGCATATTTTTCGAGATGAAGCTTGCCATTTTTGTGCAAGACTAAGCCTGCCGAGTCGTATCCACGGTATTCTAAACGTCGCAACCCATCAAGTACAACATCTTGTGCGCTGCGCGCACCGATGTAACCAGCTATTCCACACATGTCGCTAACTCTCCATTCCAATGCATAATAAAATTAGGGTGTCCCATTTTTGTCCGCCCGATTGCTCGGCCGTTTTCAAATAGGGCTTACAGCCACCCCGTATGGCTGGAGGGTATCCGCCGAAACCTCGATAACCCCTCACCTCGTCAGCCTCTAGCCTCTGCTAGGGCTCAGGCGCTTACCATAGATAACACTTTAACCACGACACCTGCTACTTGTGAGGCCAACTCTTTTGTCTCTGCCTCGACCATGACCCGCACGAGCGGTTCAGTACCTGAAGGCCGCACTAACACCCTGCCCCCTGCGCCTAACATGTTTTCTGCCTTAACTATCGCCTCCTTTACGGCAAAATGCTCCATACTAGCTTTTTTGTCTATTACAGGGACATTAAGGAGCACTTGCGGAAATCGTTCCAGCCTATCGGCCAAAGCCTCAAGTGACACCCCGCGGCCAAAAGTGGCCTTAAGTAGCATCACCGCTGTCAACAGACCGTCCCCCGTTGTGCTGTGGTCAAGAAAAATGCAGTGCCCCGACTGCTCTCCTCCCAGCACAGCGCCTACTTGCTTCATCTCTTGCAAGACATACCTATCGCCCACCGCAGAACGTGTGAGACCTATATCTTCTCGCCGCAAGCAGGCGTCAAGACCAAAATTGCTCATGACCGTGGCCACCAACAAATTATTGGCAAGGCTATTTTCTGCCTTAAGCAATAGACCGCAAATATGGAGGATATTGTCGCCGTCCAATAGCTGCCCGCGCGAGTCGCAGGCGATAAGCCGGTCGGCGTCCCCGTCAAAAGCCAGCCCCACAGCCGCGCCATGGGCCAGCACCGCTTGCACCATCGCGGTCGGATAGGTAGAGCCACTATCCACATTGATATTAACTCCATTAGGAGAAACATGCAGAGGTACCACTTCGGCGCCAAGCAAGGCCAAGATGCGCGGCGCCAAGTCAAAGGCCGCGCCATGGGCAGCATCAACGACGATTTTCACCCCCGCCAAATCAATCCCCGCTATTTTCAGCAAGTAATCTATATAAGCCTGGTGCTCGGTCTCGCCACGAAATAGGCGGCCCACTTTATCTCCAGCCACTTTAAGGCGTCCACAGCCGGCCTTCATTTCGCGTTCGATGCCGTCTTCGACTTCATCGGGCAATTTATATCCATCACACGTAAACAGCTTGATGCCATTGTCAATCGCTGGATTGTGCGAGGCCGAAATCATGGCGCCGGCTGTCGCGTTGTTTTGCCGCGTGATATAGGCTAGAGCCGGTGTGGGCAAGACACCCAAATCCACGACATCCGCCCCGGCTGACATCACTCCTGCAGCAAAAGCTGCCGTGAGCATCTCTCCTGAAATACGCGTATCTCTCGCCATGTAGACTACTCCGCACTGCGAATCACCGCTTAACACAGCCATTGTTGCCCGACCTAGGCGCAAGGCCAATTCGGGTGTGAGCTCCGTATTGGCCTTGCCTCTCACTCCATCTGTACCAAATAAGCGCATTAGAGATGCTCCTTTCCATTTAACCACAACTGGCGCAAAAAGACAAACAGCCCGCTAAGGACCCCGTGTCACCAGTATCATCAGGTTGACCGTTGGTGACGAAACCAAGAAAACCCCAGCGGGTACGACCACAGCACTCTCTCTTACTTGTTCCTCAGCTATCCCTGCCATGTCAACTTCGATGAGTATCTCAGTTAAACCCGCTAGTATATCGGCAGGTGCAGCGACCTCTACTACAGTAGTTACGCTCTCTATCCGCACGCTCTGCACACCAGGGGCAGCTGTACCCACAGCTACGAACCGCAAGGGCAAAATCTTAATGGGGTAGATGGGTTGCACAAATTGCACGCTCGGGGGGTTAATGGTAACAGTTGGCACTACCCGCCCCAAGCTGTCTCTGGCCACAATTTCGCGACTATTGGCGATGGTAGCGTTCAGGCCTGTGATATCTACTTCTATTATGGGGGGCAAGACCTGCTCTACGGCCGTGCGTCCTCCGACAACAGTGACTGTAGCTTCTCCTACCACACCTGGGGCGGCAAAATACCCCTGCGCCGGAGCACCTCGCAGCACAAGTGAAACCGGAAGATTCACCGCCAGCACTGGTTCTAGTATGACTTCCACCCGTGCCGGAGAGACGCCGACCACTTCTATCCCCGCAGGCACATCGACGCGCACTGCCAACTGATTACTGCCTGCCCGTAGACCACGCAAGTCAATATAGACCATTAGGTCTCGCGCCGTGACCCCTGTCAACACTTCAGCTGGGGCTCGCACGGTGAGAGCTACAGTCCCGACAATATCGCCGGCAAGCTCTAGGTCCGCGGGGCGATTGCGCACTTCAAGCGTCACCGCTCCGAAACGCTTTACTTGTAGGTCTATGGGCTGAGCGGGGACTTGGGTGGATTGCACATAGAACCACAGGACTAGGGCCAGACCAAGTGCCAACACATGAGTGCCAATGTCTCGCCTATTCACGATCTCGCCCCCCACCAAAAAATTGTTGAGGCTTGATTGGCGGGCAATGCCGCATTAAGCCGGCGCTCGAGCTCGGCCAGGTCGAGATGGCGGGCAAGCTCACCACCTAGAGCCAGGGAAATAGCGCCTGTTTCTTCAGACACCACTATTGCCAAGGCGTCCGTTTCCTCGGTGAGGCCCAGGGCAGCGCGGTGGCGGGTGCCTAGTTCTTGTTCAATGTCGGGATTAGAGGAAAGAGGCAGGTAACATCCCGCCGCTGCCAGTCGCCCTTGGCGAATAATGACTGCACCATCATGTAGTGGGGTATTTGGCACAAAGATATTGGCCAGAAGCTCGGCAGTTACGACAGCGTCAACGCGTACGCCAGTATCAGAATACTCGGAGAGGCCGCTCTCCCGCTCAATAATAATCAGTGCCCCCGTACTGCTTTTGCTAAGCGCGCCCGCAGCCTGCACCACTGCCGCCGCTACGGGCGCCTGATCAGTTGTCGTCATAAGACTAAAGCTTTTACCTAAAAACTTTGTGCGTCCAAGGTGCTCTAAGGCGCGCCGTAATTCCGGCCAAAAAAGAAGAGGAATCGCGATAAAGAGTGCTGATATGGCCCGACTTAAAATCCAGTTCAGGGTTGTCAGGCGGAGCCCGTCGCTAAGGAGCGTCGCTCCTAGCAACAATGCCAATCCCTTAATCAGCTGCACTGCCCGCGTGTGGCGAATCAACAAAATGAGCCGATAAAACAAGTAGTATAAAATGACAATTTCTAGTATGTCAAGGATACGAATCTCGAGCAGAACCTGTTGTAGCGTTACCCACATCGCCTACACCCCCTCTCGGGTCACTGGCGCAACTTATTGAGCAGCCTGGCCCAAAAACCGCTCTCACGCTCTGGGTGGCTGCCTGCAACTACTTGCACTTGATCATTCAGTGCCACTAACAACAGCTCGTACGCTTCCTTTGTTGGGCCTTCAGCTTGCGCACATAATGTTTCCACCCTGTCTTTGTCGCGCACCACCCCAAGTTGGCCGGCTTGGCGACTGAAGACATGGCGATCTTTGCGTAGCGCTTCTAGAAACATTGCTTCGGCCTGCTTCTCGTTACCGAGAGAAAATTGCGCGACACCGCTTAACAGCGCTAGGTCTGCTAAAGGCCTCTCTCTGCTCTCTCCCGCATTAGCATCAGGGTCCGCAGGCAATCTACACAGTTCCACAGCTTCAGTAAATCTCTCTAGGCGGAGCAAGATGCCGACGAAATTTAGGCGCGCATAGTGATTGCTTGGGTCTAGTTGCAAAATTTCATGCCAGGTTTCGCCTGCAGCTGCGAGCCTACCTAGTAGGGCCAGCACATTAGCTTTAGCGAGAAGAGCTGGTAAGTACGCGGCGTCCTGCGTCAGTGCCGTATTCCACTCGATGAGGGCTTCATCAAATCTCTCGCGACGCGCGAGCGACTGCCCAAAGTTAAAATAAGTATGTGGGTTGGCCGGGTTGATCTCACTCGCTTGCCGCCATGCCACAAAGGCCTGCTCGGGATTATCGGCGCGGTCATAGGCCTCACCGAGGCTTACTAGGATGTCGAAATCTGTCGGCGCAAGCTCATGCGCACGCCGCAAATGTAACGAGGCCTGCTCGAGCTGCCCTAGGCGTAGACTAGCCAACCCCATGTTAAAACGCGCTCGCGCATCGTCCCGGCCAAGCGCTAGAATCTGCTGACCATGTTTCAGCGCTTTTTCATATTCTCCTAAATCTAGGCTTACCGCGCAGAGATTCACTAGGGCCTTAACTTCGTGCGGATTTGACTCGACTACTTTATGCCACTCATTTTGCGCCTTGGCAAGTTCACCCTGCAGGACAAAGACTTCGGCTAAGGTGTACATGAAATTGCTATTAGCGGGTTCAATCGCCTTAGCTTTGCGCAAATGATGCAGAGCCGCATCCAGCAGGCCACGCATGGCATAGACTTTACCCAGAAAGTAGTGAGCAGTAGCGTGGCGCTTATCAAGCTCGACCACTTTCTTCCACGCTGAGATGGCATCGTCAAGCCGACCCTGTTCGGCAAAAGCGACGCCCAAGAGATAGTGGCTTAATATACGTTTTGGTTCGTTCTGCACGGCCTGACGCAGGTGGACTACGGCTTCGTCAAACTGTTGCCGTTGCATCAGGGCCACAGCCAAGTCATGATGAGCCGTTCCATTCTTGGGGTCTGCCGCCAAGACCTTGCGGCAGGCCTCGATAACTTGCTCGATCTGTTCTGCGGAAAATTTCTGCCCCAAACAATAGACCCCCTATATGCCCCGTTGTCTTGTGTGAAAATTGCCAAGGTGACTAACGCCACGCACCTCTGAGGTAGGAGCGTAGTTCCTGACTGATATTGCGGAAACCAAAGACCACTTTGTCCCATGGCAGGTGCGTCAAGCGCACGATTTGCCCCCGCACCCGGCCGCTCTCCCCTAGTGAGTGTTCGCTTGAAATAAGGTAGACATTGCCATCCACCCGACCTAGCACCCGCAGGGAGGCATGATAGACCCTGAGGTCCCCCTTGACTACTACATCTTCCGGTACGATGACGTTCTGTCCAACAATGCGCACAGCGGCCCGCACATCATTAGATTCTACAAAAGTTTGCGGGTGCTCTAATAACATATACGTTGGAAAACCAAAAAACAAGAGAATAATCGCCGCCACGCCTACCATGCGCCAAAGCGACCACGCTGTACTGCCCTGACCGGTAGCCGGCAAGCACTTGACCAGGGTACGGGTGAAGTCAGCAGGAGCCTTGACCAGCGCTAGGCATTTAAGCCCCTGCTCAATCTCCCTAATTTGCGCAGCGTAATCTTGGCAGGGCGCGCATAGATGGGCGTGCTCCTTCATCGCGTCGATAGTGGCTTTGGGGAGAGATGTAGTATCAGCCTCACAGGCGAATTGGCGGTACTTACTGCAGTCCATATTTCTTACCCCCTTGGGATTCTTCATAATAACCTTGCTCCACCAATATCTGCCGGAGCGCTTCACGCGCGCGATGCAGTCGCGTCTTGACAGTGGTGGACGGGATGCTTAATATAGTGGCAATTTCTTCGTAAGACATTTCCTCGACAAAGCGCAACATCAAGACTGCGCGATAGAGGGGGTTAAGCAGAAGTAAGGCTCGCTCGAGCGCGCCTTCTAAATCCCTAAACTCTGCCACTTCAGCGGGGAGAGGGTCTGTGCTCTCAACCGCCAGACGCGATCATCGCCGTCGCCAAGGGGTTCATCTAAGTATACTATTTTCTTCTTGCGGCGCAAAAAATCAATGGCGAGGTTTTGCGCAATACGGTAAAGCCAGGGCGAAAAACGCAAGTTGCTATCGAAAGAGTGAAAATTGCTAAAGACCTTGAGAAAAACATCCTGCGCCAGGTCATAGGCATCTTCACGATTGCCTGTCATGCGAAAGAGAAAGGACACTATGCGGTCTTTGTAGAGTTCCACTAATTCGGCAAAGGCATGAATGTCTTGTTGCTTGGCTCTACTGACTAATGCTTTTTCCACTAAGTCCACGCTCTACAGACCTCATTCCTGCCGTTCAATTATACTACGCATCTATATTCGCAAAGTTACACGAAATTCCTGCCAAAAGGCAGGAATTCGTGGGCTAGCTCATCTGCATCTGCATTTGATGGAAGCGATGATACACCCCGTCTTGCTCTAGAAGCCTGGCATGTGTTCCCTCCTCGACCACTCGACCTTCTACTAGAACATATATGCGCGCCGCCTGTTCGATGGTCGAGAGGTGATGGGCAATGGCCAGCGTTGTGCGGCCCTTCATCAGGCGAGCGAGCGCTTCACGCACCAAAATCTCCGATTCACCGTCGAGACTGGCAGTGGCCTCATCAAGCAGCAAGATGGGTGCGTCTTTGAGAATGGCCCGGGCGATGGCCAGTCTTTGGCGCTGTCCGACAGAGAGCGCTTTACCCCTTTCGCCCACAAGGGTGGCATAACCGTCTGGCAGACGGGCAATAAACTCGTGGGCGTTTGCCGCCTCAGCGGCCGCCTTAACCTCGTCTTCACTGGCCAGAAGCCGCCCCAGCACAATATTGTCGTGGATGGTACCCGCAAAAAGATAGGTATCCTGTGGCACATAGGCGATTTGCTCGCGCAGCTCTTCTAAGGTGAAAGCAGAGAGTGGCCGCCCCTCTATGGTAATGTTACCCGCAAACTCAGGGTAGAGCCCGAGCAGTAGCTTAAAAACTGTGCTCTTGCCTCCCCCGCTAGGGCCAACAAGGGCGACCACCGCGCCCGGCGGCACTTCGAGCGAGAGGCCCTGCAAGACTTTTCGTTCGGCATAGGAGAAAGACACATTCTCGAAGCTCACCCCCTGCGAAGAGGTGGAGCTGCTCTGCTTGGCGCTAAGGTCTTCTGTCCCCTCATCGAGCAGGGCGAAAATGCGGCGCGCTGCAACTTTTGCTTGCTGCCAGTTGATATAGGTTTCACCAAGAGACCTGAAAGGCCGTGTCACCAGTTGCCCAAACTGCGTAACGGCCATTATCTCGCCTGCGGATATTTCCTGCCGCAGCATAAGCAGGCTGCCAAAGCCTATCAGCGCCAAGAAAGCAAATCCGCCTAAGGCGTTGTTTATGCTGTTGGCTAGGCTCTGCCAAAACGCGAGCCCCAAACCAGCATCACGCAGGGCGACATTTTCCTGACGGTAGTAGGATACTAGGCGCGGCATAAACCCATAGATTTTAGCGGTGGAGGCACCATCTAAAAAGTCGCGCAATCTGGCATCGTGTAGAGCTACTCTCTCTTGCAGCCTTTCGCCAAACAGGCGCAGTGGCTGCACGGTGGCCCGATGCAAGAGGAAGGGTGCTAGACTAATAATAAGTATGAGCAAAACAAAGCGCTCATCAATTGACCAGATAAAGCCAGCGGCCATGAGGGCGAGCGCAATGTCGGCCACCGCACCGACTAGGCCCCTCCCTAGGGCCTGCTTGGCTACTAAGGTATCATTCGTTAGGCGCGAGATTAAATCTGCGGAATGCGTACTCTCGTGAACCTTAAGTGGCAAGCGCTGCAGGTGGTCGAAGATCTGTTGCCGCCAATCCTGAATGGCTTGCTCCACGGCAGCTGCGCTCCAGCGCGTGGCCACAGGTATGAAGAGAGCACCAACAAACAAGAGTCCGCCATAGCGTAAAATACTGGCGAGCAGCATATTGACATCTGCTCCTATGGTAGCATTAACCATGAACTGCATAAGCCGCGCCATAGCTACATTCATGAGCGCGTGGCTGCCCACGAGCATGGCCCCACCCACAATGTAGCCCGGCCAGTATGTTAAAAGATAAGAAAATACCCTCGCCAAATCGCTCTTCTTCTTAGGCACGGACAGATTCCTCCTTTGCCGCTAATTCTGGAGACAACTGGCCTGGCTCGGCCTTACCCTGTACAAGGCGTGAGTAGTGTCCGCCAAGGGCCCCGAGCTCGCTTGGGCTGCCATCTTCAACTACCTGCCCTTCTGCTAAGACGATGACGCGATCAACCACTTGCAGTGTGTACAGGCGATGGGCAACTACCACCATGGTTACATTCCGGTCTAATCCACGGAGCGCCTCCTGCACCTTGGCCTCCGAATCGGCATCGAGTGCGGCGGTAGCTTCGTCTAGAAGCAGCAGTGGGGCGTTACGAAGTAGGGCTCGTGACAAGGCCAAGCGCTGCTTCTGGCCTCCCGAGAGGCCGCTGCCTCTTTCTCCGAGCACTGTGTCGTAACCTTGCGGCAGGTTATGAATAAATTCCTCTGCTGAAGCCTTTACCGCGGCCAATTCTATCTCGTTCTTACCTTTTTCTGTGTCGCCGTAACCAATATTTTCGGCCACGGATAGGGGCAGGAGGAACGCTTCTTGGGGTACATAGGCTATTTGCCGGCGCAGCGAAGACAGATTTATATCGCTTATGGGTTGCCCGAAGAAACGTAGCACACCGGAGCTAGGTTCACGCAGGCCTAAGAGTAGCGAAAACAGCGTGCTCTTGCCTGCACCACTGGCCCCCATAATGGCCACCCGCTCCCCCTTTTTCACTTTGAAAGAGAGGTTGTGGAGCACCGGGCGGTTTTCATTATATGAAAAAGAGACATTGGTCAACTCTAGGGCGTATGCTCCTATGCCTTCCACTGTGGCTTCTGCACCGCCCTCGCGCTCAAGCGGTAGGTCGAGCAGGCTGACCACTTTTTGCGATGCCCTGAGGCCAGAGACAATTTGCGCCACACTTTGCGACATCTCTTGCAAGGGAAAGGTCAGGTTGCTAAGTAAATTTATCATCGTTACAAGCTGGCCAAAACTAATCTGGCCCTCAATGACTTGCACACCACCCACCCCAAAAAGAACGAAAAACGGCGTGAATGAAAGCGCTACCATGGCCGCCGTCATTTTGCCTTCGGCAAAGGCGAGCCCGACGCTTTCTGCTACCACCTGCCGGCCACGGGTGCGCAAGCCCTCCCCTAGGTTCGACTGCAAATTAAAGGCCTTTACCACCAAAATACCGGCCACGGTGTCCTGCACGAGAGAATTAAGTCTAGCGTGCGCACCTTGTAGTGCCTCCGTGTGCTTGCCCATGGGCGTGGCTAGGCGGGACGCCAAGAACAGCATCAGGGGAGAAAAAGTAAGAGTTAGTAACGTCACACTGGCCGAGAGATTGAGCATAAGTATGAGCGACACTAGGAAAGCCAGCATGCCCCCCACTAGGTAGGCCCACTCGCTCCGCAAAAGGTTCTTAAGGGTGCCGATATCTATATTTAGGCGCGACAGGTATTCTCCGCTGTGTTGTTCCTCGTTTAGCTGCGCCTTGGCCAGGTGTTCGACAATGGCCCCGCGCAGATTTAAGGCAACATGCTCTGCCGTCTTTCTGGTTAGCCACATACGACAGAAAAGGAAGACATATAGGGCCAAAAAAGCTAGGACCAGAAGTACAAAGGCGCTCCGAAAGCCTGCGAGATCACGCAGTAGCCCCCGGTCCACAACTTGGCCGATAGAGAGTGCCACAATAACATTTGCCGCCACCTGCATGACCACGACGCCTAGGGTGAGAAATAGCAAGACACTATGGGGGCGCAAAAAAGGCCACAGCAACTTAAAACTATGCCAGGAACCATTGTTGCTCACGCTAGATTACCTCCCTCTGCTGGACGACGCATGCGTAAAATATATCATTAACCACAACATTTGCCTATAGGGACTTTGAAGCGAAGCGTTAGGGACGGCAGACTGTGTCATAACTCCATTCTTACTTAAAGGGAGCGACAGAGGGGATACGGTTTCAACCACAGAGTACACAGAGAAGGCAAGAGAGGAACATGGAACGCTAATGACTACTTATTTGT
>Ga0209837_100007_pt1 | contig 30496 bp, 26 predicted proteins | sample 3B3metaG_FD_184149 | JGI IMG/M metagenome (GOLD analysis project Ga0209837, IMG submission 184149) | Freshwater bacterial and archeal communities from Indian Creek, Illinois, USA to study Microbial Dark Matter (Phase II) - 3B3 metaG... | ecosystem: Environmental > Aquatic > Freshwater >...
GCCTACTCTCTGCACACGCCACTCATTATCCCAGAACTCCGCCATGTAAGACAAGAAAAAACCACTCCCATGCCGACAGGCAAAGTGAGTGGCGACAGCCTGAGTCACCTCTCTGTCCTCTAAAACAATATTAATGTAGCCTGAGCTTGCAGCGACTAGGCCACAAAGGATGTAAAGGAGCGTGGTCTTACCAGAACCATTAGGACCTTGCACGGCCATAACCGAATTATCAGGGATAATGATATCTAGATCCCTAAACAGCCAACGGTCATTGTACGCTTTGCCAAGCCCCTGGACTTCAATGCGATTCGCCACGCCATTTCTCCTTCTACAGCATGATTTTATTGATCATTAATTCTATAATTCTACGTGGAATCCTCTTTTCCTTCTCGCAAAACCCATAACATGATTAAGTGTACAGGAGCATCGGCAAGAAGAACACCATTCCGCATATGTGCAGCGGAATGGTGTTCTTTAGTCCTAAGGCTAACTACTTCGCCTCTGCGGCGAGATACTGGTCGAATATCCCACGTACAATGTCCTTGCTCGGCACTCCCTCGTGGAGTTTGCTCTTCTCGAGATAGAATGTCGGCACGTAGTTGTAGGCAAACTGCTTGGCTATGTCGGGCTGCGCGGCCTCATTAACTGTGGTGATAGACACAGTAGCATACGCGGGGTTTTCGGCGCGCAATTCTTCTATGTAACGCAGGGCATTTTTACAGTGGGGACAGTTTGGGAGCATAAACAATCTTAATGTTGGTTTCATACTAGCACCTCTACTTGATGATTTTGGCGATCATTTCTTCTGTAATGGCAGTGGCCTCTTTCATAACATCATTGATCACGCCACCGAACATGCGGCCAAAGAGCGGGGAGTTCATGCGACCAATGTAGGTGTTGCCATTGCTCTTCTCATAGATGGCGATGCGACAGGGAATTAGGGGAGAGACAATACGCTCTGCATCCAGTTTCAATATGGCCGCGGAATATTTCGCAGAGCAAACCTCTACTATGGTCACAGCTAGGACATCATGCCCAAAATTAGCGAGCGTGGCCTCCATATCGTGCTGGCCAACTACTTTCCAGCCTGCCCTATCTACTTCAGCCTTGAAGGCTTCCACTGTTTGATCAAAACCATACTTGCTCTCGCTCTCCACCATCATCAGCCGTGGAGCCATGTTCCATATTAGTAGTCCCATTACCAACATGCCCACCACTAAGCTAGCCCCAGCAATCAAGTACATTTTCTTCATCTCCAATTTCCACCTTACATTTGCAAACCATGTTGTTTGCCTATGCACTGAGTATACTCGCTTCGCTAGTCCCTCCGATGTGACATTGTCACTCTGCCGTGATGTTTTTCAATAACTTTTCATCAAGCAATTGTATGGTGCCTCGACTTAAGGAGACTAAACCTTCGTCGGCGAATTCGCCGAGCACCCGGCTGACAACCTCACGAGCTGTCCCTACTTCTAGGGCAATTTGCTCTTGGGTCAGCCGGAGCTTTGTCGTCCCCTGTCTAACACGTGCCTCACGCAAGTATAGCGCAATGCGTACTCGCATGGGGCTAAAGGTAACTAGCTCGACTACTCGCAGGACTTGGTTCAACCTAAGGAATGCCTTTTGCATTAAGTGACGGTGAAGCGTGGGGTTTTGGTCAAGCATAGCCTGAAACACACCTCCTGGGATGCTAACCACTTCTGTTCCAGCCTCTATCTCTACATTGGCGTCTAACCCCTCAAGTCCAGCCAGACATGAAACTGTCATTAAGCAGGTATCACCGATGCCTAGCCGATATAAAGTGACTTCGCGCCCCTCTTCAGACACCTTAAAAACACGAACAGCTCCGCTAAGCAAGATAAGAACCTCATCACAGAGTGCATCCCCCGCCATTAACAGTTTGTTATCGCGATATCGTATGTGCCGCATATGCCGCCGAAAGAGACTTTCTTCCGCAGCGTTCAATTTAGCCAGCAAGGGGGCTTCACTGGCGATTCGAGCAAAAAGGTCTTGCACTCTGCACCGCCCATCTATGATCATATTCTGTCACCCATTATACCGCAAAACCAGCACATGCCACCCCTTGCAGATGGCCTATGCTGGCTTTCGTACGAGCAGTGGCAGTTATTGCTGCGCTAGGTGACAGGCCACATAGTGGTCTGGCCTTACTTCACGCCACTCTGGGTCCTCCACCTTGCACCTGTCTACCGCTACATGGCAACGTGGGTGGAAGCGACAGCCAGAGGGAGGATTAATGGGGCTCGGCACGTCGCCGGTCAAGCGCACCCGCTCCATTTTAATATCTGGGTTGGCATGAGGAATGGCCGACAAAAGCGCCTGGGTGTAGGGATGCAGTGGGTGCTTGTAGAGCTCGTTTGAGGCAGTGAGCTCTACCATTTTACCCAAGTACATGACGCCAACTCGGTCGCTGATATGCTTGACTACGCTTAGGTTATGGGCAATAAAGAGATAGGTCAAACCATAGCGCTGCTGAATCTCCTTGAGGAGGTTGAGAATCTGCGACTGAATAGAGACGTCCAAGGCCGAAACAGGCTCGTCGCAGACAATTAACTTGGGGTTAGAGATGATGGCGCGCGCAATTCCGATGCGCTGTCTTTGCCCCCCACTAAATTCATGCGGGTAACGACGATAGTGATACTGCGCGAGGCCCACTTCTTCAAAGATGGCGCGTACTTTTTTGGCACGCTCGGCCAGATTGTTCATGCCATGCACGAGCAGGGGCTCGCCGACAATCTCGCCCACCGTCATGCGAGGATTAAGTGAAGAATAGGGATCTTGGAAAATAATACTCATCTCTTTACGCTGCTTACGCAGTTGTTCTGATTTGAGTTTGCGTAAATCTACTCCGTCAAAGATAATACTGCCCTTGGTCGGCTCATGCAGCCGCAGGATCGTGCGCCCAGTCGTAGTCTTGCCACAGCCGCTTTCTCCGACCAAGCCTAGCGTTTCGCCTCGGCGGATAAAAAAGCTAATGCCGTCGACCGCTTTAACAAACTTGGTGGGCTTCTTCAATAAGCCGGCATTGATAGGAAAATACTTAACGAGATCATCTACTTGAAGTAAGACATCATCGCCTAGGTTTTTTTGTGTTACATTCACTTGGTCTACCCCCTTGCCGTCATGATGGGATACCAGCAGCTTGCCTTGTGCCCTGGTGCAAGTTGAGTCAATGTGGGCTGTTCCTGACGACATTTTTCCTGGGCGTAAGGACAGCGGGCCTCAAAGCGACATCCCACGGGCAAGTAAAGCATGTTGGGCACACTTCCCGAAATGACGTGCAGAGTTTCTGATTCGGCTTCAAGATGAGGGATGGAATTTAAGAGTCCATGAGTGTAGGGATGCATAGGACGCTTAAAGATATTCTGTACGGTAGAGTCCTCCACTACCTTGCCGGCGTACATGACAACCACGCGGTCGGCCATACTAGAAACTACACCGAGGTCATGGGTAATGAGCATAATGCTCATGCCGAGGGTCTTGCGCAGGCCGCGCATTAAGTCGAGAATTTGTGCTTGGATGGTGACATCTAGGGCCGTCGTCGGTTCGTCGGCAATCAGCAACTTCGGGTTACAGGAGAGCGCCATGGCAATCATAACTCTCTGCCGCATGCCGCCTGACAATTGGTGAGGATACTCGTCGAAACGCTTGGCGGCCTCGGGAATTTCCACTTTACGGAGCATCTCGATGCCCTTGGCACGCGCTTCAGTCTTGCCAACTTTCTGATGCAACACGATGGCCTCAGATATTTGGTCACCTATGGTGTACACGGGGTTAAGACTGGTCATCGGCTCCTGGAAGATCATACCGATGTCATTGCCACGAATTTGGCGCATTTCTGCTTCGCTCAGCTTTAGCAAATTTTTGCCATCAAAGTTGATCTCGCCGCGTTCGATGCGCCCGGGGGGTGATTTGATTAGACGCATTACGGACAAAGCAGTAACGCTCTTGCCACAACCACTTTCTCCAACTACGGCGAGGGTTTCCTCTTTGTTGATGTAGAGCGAAACTCCGTCTACCGCAGGGACGACGCCTTCGCGAATATGAAAGGCAGTACGTAGATCTTTAATCTCCAGCATGGGACTAGACATTGTTGGCCTCCTCTCGTCGTGCCTGACGTATGCGGCAACGACCTTCTACTAATGCGGCAAGAATTGTGGTAATGATTAAGACAATCACCCAAAAGTCTATATCCATGACTTCTCTCTCACGGAACGGAATATACAGGGTGATAAGGACGGACAGAACAGCGGGTAAGGTAAGGACGGAAAGCCATAAAAAGGCCTTGCCCCAAGGAGCAAGATTTACCATAGACCCACCCCCAGCACCGCAAGGGTGACAAAAGCATCGCTGGCGATAAAGGCAATGCCCGCAACACCAAGGGCCGGCCAATCTTCCATATCTAAATCAGTGAGATACAGCACCGCGAAAGCCACTGCGGCAGCGAGGGCGAAGGATAGAATAGCACCCCACCCAGGTAGGAACTGCGCCCCATAGTAGAGGAGACTCTGCGGGCGCTTGAGTCCTGCCAAAAGCAAGAACTGGAGCAAAAAGCGCAGTAGCTGCCCAAGCAAACTGGAAGAGAAGAGACCATAGTGCGCCAAAACACTGATAATAGCTATGCTAACAGCGAGCGCACCTAGCCCCATAAAAGCGAGACCGATGGAACCAATGAGTAGGGTAAAATACTTGAACACGGCGTCTAATATAGGACTATGCGGGTCAAACCCCGCCCGAAAATACCAAGGCTCGCCGCGCAGCTCGCTTGTATGCACGTACTGAACTACCCCTCGTCCCCCGTCCTGTGGCACTGAGTAAGAGACAATACCGAGCGCGCCAGCCCACTGTGGGTCGGGTCCGTGTACATTGCCCTGTACCAAGGTGGCGAAACCACTCTGCCGTATCGTGCCATCGGGCGCGAGCCGAACAGCATACACTTGCCAAGATCTACCAGACTCAGCCAGCCAAGACACAAGGACTTCGCCTTCATCATTTTCGACCGCACGCACCGCAGCGAGTCGACCGCGAAAGGCGGGGTCAACAGGGCTGAGGGCTTCTTCCCACTGGCCATTATAGAGGGTCCCCATGACGGCGGCACCAGCACTAACTCTACCTAGGGCACCTGTCATGCGCTGCCATACAAGTCGCACTCTGCCTTCTGGCGCATCGAGCAAGACCATGCGATAGCGGTAATTGTCTGGGGCCATGCCGAGATTCTTTTGTAACAAAACACGATGAGTGGTCAGTTCGTGCTTTTGGTACATGGCCCAGGCACCGATAAGTGTTTGCTGATAGTACGCCAGGTGCAGGTATCCATCGCGCACCGCCAAGACAGGCAGCCTCGCTTGGTGTTCAGGTGAAGTAAGGCGTGATAGCTGTGGCTCTCTGTTCCCCGCTAGGTCAACCGAGAGAATGCGCACCGTGTGCATCCCCAGCTCGGCCGAAGTAAAGACAATATGCGCCAGGCCATGCTCGTCGATGGCTACCCGCGGATTCTCTGCGGGGTCATCTGACTCCCACAAGGTGCGCGGCACTGCCACCGTGCTTGTCTCGCCAATTTGCACCGCAAAGAGTGTACTCTGAACACCCTCTTCTCGCTCCAACCAAGTCAGCACCAGACCATCGTCGTTACTCGCCAGAGAGAAACCCTTGAGCAGATGTGTAAGCGGGATGGTCATCTTACGTAACAGTTGACCGTTTCTAATGTCTACTTCTTGTAGCTCTATCTGCGACGCTTGGCTGACTGCGTTAATTGTCGCCAGCCATAAGTGGTATTGTCCCACCACGGCAGTCTCATGTCGATAGACAAAGATGGCGGTCCCTGTCGATGTGGGGCGAGACCAACCGAGTGGCCACCGCGAGGGTGCCTCCTCGGCATTAACCCCCACTGGCACAAGGAGAACGCAGGACAGCAAAGCTACCCAGACTAAGCACCAAAGACGCTTATTTAAGCTTCGGATCAAGAGCATCACGTAGACCGTCGCCTATATAGTTGAAGGCCAGTACAGTGATAAAGATCAAAGTCCCAGGTATGGTCACCATGTAAATGGCGAACTGCATGGTGTGGCGCCCAATCTCAAGGAGAGTGCCCCAGCTGGCAGGGTTAGTCACGCCGATACCCAGGAACGAAAGCCCTGATTCGGTCAAGATTGCTCCACCCACGCGGAGAGTGGTAGATACGATGATCGGCGCCATGGTGTTTGGTAGAATGTGCTGCGAAACAATCCGCCCGCTCTTGGCACCAATAGAGCGCGCCGCTTCGACATAGTCCATCTCGCGCAGCGAAAGGAACTGACCGCGCACAAGGCGTGCTGCACTAGGCCAGGTGGTAAAACCGATAACCAACATTATATTGAGCATACTTCTTTCGAAAACAGCGACCACGGTGAGGAGCAAGAAGAAGGTGGGGATGGCCATCATCACTTCGCAGATGCGCATGAGAATCTCGTCCACCCAGCCGCCAAAATATCCGGCGATAGCTCCCACAATGGTACCGATAGTCATAGAAACACCCGCAGCTACAAAGCCGACCGAAAGACTAATTCGGCCCCCCCAGATCAGTCGGCTAAAGAGATCGCGTCCGAGACGATCAGTTCCGGCCGGAAACTCCCACGAGGGTGGCGCAAAACGCGGGCCCACACCGGTTTCCATGGGGTCATGGGGCGCGAGCATCGGGGCCATAATCGCCACAGCATACAAGATAATGAGGATTACTACTGATGCCATGGCCATCTTGTGGCGACGAAAACGGTACCAGGTTAATTCCCAGAAGGTCTCCTCTTTGGGGTTCATCCCCGAGACAGCTCCTTGCACTTTAGGTTGTGCGGTAGCCATAAATATCACCTACCCTGCCTTAATATTTGATGCGTGGATCTACAACCACGTACAAGATGTCGGCCACCAACATCCCAATTACGAGCATGATAGAACCGATAAGGTTAAAAGCCATAATTACCGGGTAATCACGGGTAAAAATAGCTTGAATTGCCAATAGTCCGACGCCAGGCCAAGCAAAAATGCTCTCGATAACTACCGAACCACCCAACAGACCGCTGAAGGCAAAACCTAATGATGTGACAATCGGTAAAAGAGCATTGCGCACTGTGTGCTTAAATATGACTACTCGCTCGGAAAGGCCCTTGGCTCTAGCCGTACGCACATAGTCTTGGTGAATAACATCGAGCATGCTAGCGCGCATAAAACGCACCAAGCCGGCCAAGCCACCAAAAACGATAACGACGAGGGGCATAATCAGGTAGCGAGAGCGGTCGACAAGCCAAGTCAAAAAGGAGACTTCGCCCCACTCTACGCCGATGGTGGCCATACCTGCCAGAGGAATCCATTCTACTTGCATCCCCACATAGTAGATGAGCAGCATCGCAAAGAAGAAGGCGGGCATCGCTTGACCTAAGAAAGCGACAAAAGTCATGATATGGTCAAACTTGGAGTACTGCTTAACGGCCGAGAAAATACCGATAGGCAGGGCGATGACGTAGATAAGGATTAAACCAATAATATTTAAGAAAATAGTCGCCGGTAAGCGCTCCCCTATCATCTCAGCAATTGGCCGCCCTTGCGCCAGAGAATCGCCAAAGTTGCCTTGTATCATCTGCTCGGCCCAGCGCAGGTACTGTACATGCACTGGCTGGTCTAGACCCCACAGCTCGGTAAGACGAGCCGTATCTTCAGCGGTGGCATCAGGGCTTTCACCCATCATTTGTGCGAAACCGCCGGGGGCAAGTTGAATGATGGCAAACGTCAGCATGGAAACTCCGACGAGGAGAAACAATGACTGCACTAGTCTCATGAAGATGTAACGCCCCATTTTCAACATCCTTTCTTGCTGTATTACCTGATAGTGGGGCAGGGCTCGCGCCCTGCCCTATAACCACGACAGGATTACGTAGACATTAAGGCCGGATGAACCAAGCCTCTAGGAAGCGAGAGCCAGTTGGAGCCCATTGTACGCCCTGCAAGCGGTTAGCAATGGCGGTCACAACGGTGCGCTGGAAGAGCCAGATGTAGGGCAGCTCGCGATTAAGAATGACATCGAGCTGGTGGTAGAGGCGGCGGCGCTCGGCGATATCCATGGTGGCGCGAGCGGCTTCGATGAGCCTGTCGGCCTCGGCATTGCGGAACTGACCGCGGTTAAAGCCAGGCACCACGCCAGCGGCGTTGCGCTCAGCTTGGGAGGAGTGGAACATGTTGAATGGATCGGGGTCAAGACCGAGGGACCAGCCGATTAGAGTCAGGTCATAGTCAACACGGCTAAAGCGGTCGAGCATGACAGACCACTCAATAATCTCAGGCCTTACTTCGACGCCAATGCGTCTCCAGTAACTCTCAGCCAGGGAAACGATGTCGCCGCGGATGACGTTGCCGGCGTTAGTCATAATGCGTAGGCTTAAACGTTGACCGTCTTTGACGCGAACGCCATCGCGGCTACCGGCAGGTACGCGCCAGCCAGCGGCGTCAAGCATCTGACGGGCACGCACGGCGCTGTGCTCGTACTGGTTAAGGCCCGGTGCGCCGGTGGCCCATGAAGTGGCAATTTGGTGAGCGTGAATAACCACGCCGCGGCGGTCGAGAATGGTATCGACCATGGCTCTGCGGTCAAGACCTACCACGAGGGCTTCACGCACTCTGCGGTCGGCCAGTATGGGGTTCTCTAGGTTAAAGGAGATGTAGTCGTAGGCATGGTTGGGAACCTCTCTGAAGTAGGCGCGGTTGGCATGCTCACGTTGAATGCGGTCGATGTGGTCGGTCATTAGGGCGCCGAACCAGTCGATATCGCCATTCTCCCATGCGGCTTGCATAACGTTTAGATCTGGGTAGATACGAGTAACGATGCTATTGATGTAAGGGCGGTTGCCGCCTTGGAAGAAGTTAGGGTTACGAGTTAGTTCTACGAACTGACCAGAGACCCATCTGGTGAACATGAAGGGGCCGTTACCGATGGGGTTACGGCTGTAGGCATGGGCGCGCATTTCGCGCACAGGGACATTGCCGAGAATGTGATGGGGGATTAAGCCTTGTACGCCGGCGTTAAACAGAAAGCTGGCATCCACTTGGCGCATTCTAATGTCGACGATGGTCGGGCTAACGATGACGATTTCTTGAATATGTTGCACCGAAGGACGACGCGGGCCGTCGTAGTCGGCGTGGGCAATGCTATCGAAGGTGAACTTAACGTCGCGCGAGGTGACGGGGGTGCCATCATGCCACTTAACGTTCGGGTTAAGCCAGAAACGCCAAGTCAAAGTGGCTTGGTCCCAAGACCAACGGTCGGCGAGAGAGTTCATGGGCAGATTTTCTAAACTAGCTCTCACCAAGGCGAGGTGAGTGCGACCATGAATATCACCCGAGGCGGTGTCGGTAGAGAGAATGGGGTTAAGAATAACTGGGTCGGCGGTGGAGCCGAGAGTAAGAGTGCCACCAACGGCCGGGGTAACATAAGGGGTAAAACGCACAGTCACTGTGGGTGGCGCATCTTGCCAAGCAACTTCGGCACCTAGGGCTTCGGCCACAAAGCGGAGCGGCACCATGGTGCGGCCGCCAACGATGACCGGGGGCACGTCGAGTGTGCGGGCAGGGCCGTTCACCCATGCGGTACGATTGCCAATTTGCAGTACAACGGCCTCTTCGCGGCGGTAGGCGGTGACGGTGCTTGTGGCATCGTCCCAGCTAACGCGAGCGCCGAGCGCCTCAAAGATAGCGCGCATAGGAACAAGGGTGCGGCCGTTTTGAATAACAGGGGCCACGTCTAGGGTGAGTGGTGCACCGTTAATAACGACACTGATGCGCGGGTTGGCCTCTACTTGCGAGATGCCTACGAACAAAGTCGCCAGCATGGCTACCGCCAGTACGCCAAAGAGAATCTTCTTGCCCAAATTAATTCACTCCTTTGTTTTTTTTGTGAAACGACACGGCTGTCACTTGCTTGCTGGTAACGCCCAGATCACCCCCTAGATGGAATCACAATAATGTCAAACTACTAGCATCTTCATTCTACTTCTATTGTTATGAATCCTGCTACAATTTATATCTTTTTTGATGTATCGCAAAAAAACTGTCCGTCCTCGGCGCACAAAGGAGCCTCACGCGGAGTAATACCCGCGCGAGGCTCCTGAGAAAGGGCAAAAGGGACTACCTCCTGACGTACCAAGCCTCGTTAAACCAAGTGCCTATGGAGCCCCACTGCACACCTTGAATGCGATTGGCGATGGCTGTTACCTGCGTGCGCTGGAATATCCACAAGTAGGGCAACTCACGGTTTAACACCACGTCGAGCTGCTGATAGATGCGCCGGCGTTCGGCAACATCCATGGTGGCGCGACCAGCTTCGATTAGCCTGTCAACTTCAGCATTGCGGAATTGCCCACGGTTGAAGCCTATGATTACGCCTGCAGCATTGGGGACCCCTTGCGAAGAATGAAACATGGTAAAGGGATCGGGGTCAAGACCAAGCGACCAGCCGATAAGCGTAAGGTCAAAGTCGCTACGGCTCCAGCGGTCTAGCATGACAGACCACTCGATGATTTCGACTACTACTTCGACGCCAATGCGGCGCCAGTAGCTCTCGGCTAAGGAGGCGATGTCGGCACGAATGACATTGCCGGAATTGGTCATAAGGCGAATGCGTAGGCGCTGCCCGTCCTTCATGCGCACGCCGTCACGACTGCCAGCAGGCACGCGCCACCCGGCGGCTTCTAGCAGCTGGCGAGCCCGCACAGCGCTGTGCTCGTAAAGATTTAGCCCTGTGGCCCCTGTGGCCCACGAAGTAGGCACTTGGTGGGAGTGGATGACGCGACCGCGGCGGTCAAGCACGGTATCTACCATGGCGCGGCGGTCAAGACCTACCACTAAGGCTTCGCGCACACGAAGGTCACTTAAGATGGGGTGCACTAAGTTAAAGCCCATGTAGTCGTAGGCATGGGCGGGCACTTCTCTAAAGTAAGCGCGGTTGGCATGCTCGCGCATAATGCGATCGATGTGGTCAGTCATAAGTGCGGCAAAAAAATCTATATCTCCAGTTTCCCAAGCGGCCTGCATGACATTGATGTCGGGGTAGGTGCGAATAATCACGGAGTTAATATAGGGACGATTGCCCCCTTGGAAGAAGTCTGGGTTTCTTGTCATCTCGACAAATTGACCGGACACCCAGCGCGTAAATATGTAGGGACCATTGCCCATTACATTGCGGCTAAAAGCGTGGGCGCGGTGCTCACGCACCGGCACATTGCCGAGAATATGATGCGGCAGCAAGCCCAGGCTAGCGGCATTAAATAAGAAGCCAGCATCAATCTGCCTCATGCGGAATTCCACTAAGTGCGGATTAACTACGACCACTTCTTGCACATGGGTAACTGCCGGGCGGCGAGGGCCGTCGTAGTCGGCATGAGCAATGGTGTCAAAAGTGAACTTTACGTCACGCGCGGTGAGCGGCGTGCCATCGTGCCAACGCACATTAGGGTTGAGCCAGAAACGCCAGATAAGTGCAGGCTGATCCCAAACCCAGCGGTCGGCGATGGCGTTCATGGGCTCAAGATTAGTGTCACTTCTCACCAATCCCCAGTTGGTACGGCTATGTACTGCCGCAGAAGCAGTATCCCCTCCAATGATGGGGTTTAAATTGACGGGATCGGCTATGGAACCTAGACTCAATGTTCCCCCCACGGGTGGAACAACATAGGGAGTGTGTGTGACGGTCACGGTGGGTGGCACATCTCGCCAAGCGACTTCAGCGCCAAGGGCCTCAGCCACAAAGCGCAGTGGAACCATGGTGCGACCGCCCACAATTACCGGCGGCACATCGAGTTGGCGAGGGGGGCCGTTGACCCAGGCGGTGCGGCTACCGATTTGCAGCACAATAGCGCGCTCACGACGGTAAGCTGTGACGGTGCTGGTCGCTTCATCCCAGTGAACGCGAGCGCCAAGGGCTTCAAATATGGCGCGCATTGGCACTAAGGTTCGTCCATTTTGTATCACCGGGGCTACTTCAAGCGCCAAGGGGTTGCCATTGATAACTACCCTGATCGGGACATTGGCCTCTGTGGTGGGGATGCCTACGAAGAGCGTGGCCAGCATTGCTAGTGCAATTAGCGTCGTCAGTAACTTTTTGCTCATGAATTTCCCTCCCTTTTTATCTACAATTACGCCGTATGCCGCCGTCCCTAATGAGCTTTGTCTCTCACCCCCAATTCTCGAAGCCCAGAGTTGTCGATGCAATAATTGAATAATTGCACAATTACTATGCTCTATTCTGCTACGATCACATGAATACCTGCCTATATTTTCTGTTTTTAACGACAATTCAAGAAAATTTCCTGCGGCAAACAAAAACCACCCCGTGATGCACTAGCACCATTCAGAGTGGTTAAAACTGTGGCGAAAAAATGTTCGGGCACTTACATTCCTAGCATGTCCTCAAGCTCTACCAAAATAATTATCTTCACGCCCAAGGCATGTGCCTGAGCAAGCTTACTGCCGCCCTTCTCCCCCGCGAGGAGATAGTCTGTCTTTTTGCTGACGGAGCTACTGACTGTGCCTCCGTGAGCCATGATCAGCGCGGCGGCTCCCTCGCGGCTCATTCCGGGCAGGGTACCAGTGATTACAAAGGACTTACCCTGCAGAGTAGCGCCTTGGAAAGTGCCAGCATAGTCAAAATTAACCCCCGCCAAGCGCAGTTTTTCGATCAGCCTGACGTTCGCGTCCTCCGCAAAAAAGGAAACAATACTCTCGGCCATTTTTTCCCCAATGTCGGGTATATTGAGCAAGTCGTCGCGCGTGGCCCTGCGCAAGCTGTCGAGGTTCTTAAAGGCCCGCGCTAACGTAAGGGCGGCTTTCTCGCCCACAAAAGGTATTCCTAGGGCCGTGACTAACCTCTCTAAGGAGTTATCCTTGCTCTTGGCAATAGAGGACAACACGGATGCTACGGAACGCTCCCCCATGCGCGGCAAGGTCGCCAGCCTTTCCGCCGTAAGATAGTAAAGGTCGGCGGCATCCGCGATAAGGCCATGTTCGAGTAAACTGGCCACCAGCGCTTCTCCGACCTTGGCGATGTCCATGGCGGACCGGGAAACAAAGTAGATTATTTTCTCGCGCTGCTGGGCCGGGCACAAGGCATTAGGACAACGCCACGCTACTTCTCCCCCGCTTTGTACAACGGGGGAATTACAGGCTGGGCAGTGGGCTGGGAACTGGTACGGCAGTTCTTGACCGGTGCGGCGCTCGACTATTGGCCCCACTACTTCTGGTATAATGTCCGCCGCTTTTTGCACATAGACATAGTCCCCTAGGCGTAAATCCTTCAGGGCAATATAGTCTGCGTTATGCAGACTGGCCCTACTGACCACTGTACCCGCTAAGCTAACAGGCTCTAAAATGGCAGTAGGATTAAGTGATGCGGTGCGTCCGACACTAATCTCAATATCTAAGAGGCGCGATACGCCAACATCGGCGGGGAATTTGTAGGCGATGGCCCAGCGCGGAGACTTCGCCGTGCTGCCTAGCTGCTCTTGTCCTGCGTAACTATTGAGCTTAATGACTAGGCCATCGATTTCGTAGGGCAGTTCATGCCTCTTCTCTTGTGCCTCTAAACAAAGGCTGTACGCCTCTGCCATGGAAGCAACTACTTGGCGGAAGGGGCTTACTTTGAAACCGGCCTCTCTTAACATCTCTAAAGCAATACTGTGCTCTAGGTAGTCCTCCGCTACGTGGCCTGCGAGAGCATAAACCACCAGGTCTAGGCGGCGGGATGCGGCGATGCTCGGGTCGAGTTGACGCAAAGACCCGGCTGCGGCATTGCGTGGGTTAGCAAAAAGGGCTAAATCTTGCTCTTGGCGTTCTTGATTCAGCTTGGCGAATGTGGCCTTGGGCAGGTAGGCCTCGCCGCGCACTTCGAGGGTGAGAGGCTGCCTGAGACTGAGCGGCAAGGAGGCAATGGTACGCAAGTTCTCCGTGATATCTTCGCCCACGTCGCCATCTCCACGCGTCGCTCCTGACACAAAGAGACCGTTTTCGTAGCGCAACGCGACAGCTAGGCCATCGATTTTGTGCTCCACCACATACGCTACTTGACCCGAGTATCCCTCCCGCACGCGACGATCAAAATCCTCTAAGTCTCCTAAGGAGGTGGCATTGGCCAGACTAAGCAGGGGCACGCCGTGGCGCACTTCGGCAAAAGCGCTTATGGGGCGAGGGGCCACCCTTTGCGTGGGCGAATCTCTGGTGATGAGCTCGGGGTGTGCCTCCTCGAGTAACCGGAGTTCCTTAAGCAATTGATCATAAGCAAAATCGGAGATGAGCGGCACACAGAGCACATGGTAGTGGTAGTCGTGGCGCAAAATCTCTTGCCGCAAGCGCTCAATCTTTGTCTTTACAGTCATGACTTCACCCCTAATTTAGTGTAGCTTTTCGAGAGGCGCAAAGGACAAGGCTAAAGTCTTGATACCGAAAGGGGGCAAAAAGGCGACCGAAACGAAGATGTCATCGGCTTTCTTGTTGACGCTTACTACCGTGCCCTCCCCAAACTTGGGATGGCGAACTCTATCCGCGGGGCCAAAGTCTGCCTGCGGGGGGCTCTGTTTTTGGGCCTGTTTGGCCACGGCCAGATGTTGTTCAAGCGGCAAGGGCGTGGCCGCCACTGCAATATTTTCACGCCTGCCACCGCGCCGCACTATACAGGCCGCCGGAATATCGGCAAGAAAGCGCGAGGCCCCGTTGGCATGCAGCTTGCCATAGAGCATGCGCTGCAAGGCATGGGTGAGGTAGAGCTTCTCTTTGGCGCGAGTAATCCCTACATAGCAAAGCCTACGTTCTTCTTCTAACTCTTCTGGTTCGTAAAGAGTGCGCATATGAGGGAAGATACCCTCCTCTAGACCAACGAGAAAAACAACAGGGAACTCCAAGCCTTTGGCGGAATGCAAGCTCATAAGTGAGACGAAACTATCATTCTCCGCGGCATTATCTTCATCGCCCTGCGTGACCAAGGTAGCCGTGCTAAGAAAGTCACCGAGAGAATTGTTGTCTGGGTTGGCCTCTTCGAAGTCACGCGCCACGGAGATTAGCTCCATGACATTCTCTAGGCGAGCCATGGCTTCAGGCTGCGAGCGCCCTTGCTCCTCTAGGCTAGACTTAAGGCCAGTGGTAGCTAGCACTTCTTCTACTAATTGTGGCAGAGAAAGAAACTCCGCCTGCCGGCTGAGAGACATAACCTTCGTGGCAAAAGCCTGCAAAGACGCCATGGCATTGGCTCGCACCCCGGTCAGTTCTTGGGCGGCCTGAGCGGCATGGAGGAGTGAACACTGTTTATGGGCGGCGAGCACGGCTAACTTTTGCAGGGTGACATCGCCTAAACCGCGCCGCGGCACGTTAATAACGCGGTTAAAACTCACGTCATCGCTAGGATTGACGAGGAGTCGCAGGTAGGCGAGCAAGTCCTTGACCTCTTTGCGATCGTAAAAGCGCTGCCCGCCAATGACGCGGTAGGGAACGCCGAGCCGAATCAGGGCATCTTCAAGGGCGCGCGACTGAGCATGCGTGCGATAGAGTACTGCGCAATCACTATAGTGGTACTTATCATAAAGAACCAATTGTTCGGCGATGGTATGCGCGATGTAGTAGGCCTCTTCTTGCTCTGTCTGCGCCGCAAAGAGAGTAGCCGGTTCACCCATATTATTGTCAGTCCACAAGGCCTTGTCTTTGCGCCCGACATTCTGCGCAATAACTGCATTGGCAGCATCGAGAATCACCTTGGTGCTACGGTAGTTTTGCTCTAGCTTGTAGACCGTAGCCTCGGGGTAGTCTTTTTCAAAATCCAAGATATTCTGCAAGTTCGCCCCTCGCCACCGGTAGATACTTTGGTCATCGTCCCCCACGACGCAAAGGTTGCGATGCTTGGCGGCGAGTGTTTTCACTATTTTATATTGTGCAAGGTTGGTGTCTTGATATTCGTCGACTAGAATGTACTGGAACTTCTGCTGATAGTATTCACGCACCTCGGGGTGTTCGTTAAACAAGCGCACCACCAGGAGTAGCAGATCATCAAAATCCACCGCGCCGTACTGCCGCAGCTTTTTCTCGTAGAGAAAATAGGCCTCGGACACGGTCGACTCAAAGTAATCCAGCCGCTGTGCCGCATAATCCGCGGGCGACTGCAGGTTGTTCTTGGTCACGCTGATGCGTGCGAGTATGGCCTGTGGTGAAAATTTTTCTTGGTCAAGGTTAAGCTCGCGCAGGCACTCCCGCATGAGTGCTGCTTGGTCGGCCGTGTCGTAGACGACAAAGTTAGGGGATAGCCCTAGCTTGCTGCCATCCCTCTTGAGAATACGGAGGCAGGCCGCGTGAAAGGTGGAAATAAAGAGCCGCGGCGCATCAGGGAGCAGTTGGCGCAGCCTTTCTTGCATTTCCTTGGCGGCTTTATTGGTAAAGGTGATCGCCAAAATAGCGCTGGGGCTAACCTTTCTCTCGCGCACTAAGTGGGCGACACGGTAGGTCAATACTCGGGTCTTACCACTCCCCGCCCCCGCGAGTATAAGTAAGGGCCCATCGCCATGCAGGACCGCCTCTCTCTGCACAGGGTTTAGCAGTCTTTGCAATTCCACGACATCACTCCTAAAAGTATAAAAACCTCCCCTAGGCCGTGCCTTGCAGGAAGGTATTTTTCGTCCTGATGCTATTCTAGCAAATGCTCCTAAGTTCCCGCAACCAAGAGTTCGTTAATGCCACACACGCGACGCACAATGCGTTGCAGTTCTTCGATGTCAAAAGGCTTCACTAGGCGAGCCGATACTCCGAGCAGCTCGGCCTCAGACATCATGTCATTTTCTTGGTACGCCGTTACGAGGATAATAGGTATATGATGATTTCGCGCGCGAATAAGACGCAAGGTTTCAATGCCTGAGAGTCCCGGCATTTTCATATCGAGCAGGATGATGTCAGGTTTGCACTTTTCCATCACATCAAGACCTTCATTCCCATTGCCAGCTTCGATGACCTCAAAACCGAGCACTGTAAAAACTTCTGACAGTAGCGCCCGGATGCCCACTTGATCGTCAATGACTAACACCTTTGTTTTAAGCACGATCCCCCACATCCTTCACACTAAATCTATGATTAACAACACCTTTGCCAGAGAGCAGCCATGGGCAGAACAGACACCGCTCAGCCCACAGAAATCACCAAAAGTTCATGGGGGCGCGAAACTTATTTTCTCACGGCGCGTATTAAAGGCAGTACCACCGCACAGAGGGGGAATTGGACATGGGTGCTTGGTTAACATGGGCGATACTTGGTCTGCTGCTTATTGCCCTCGAATTGGTTACGCCGAGTTTCTTTATTATATTTTTTGGCCTGGGCGCCCTGGCGGCTAGTGCTGCGGCGGCCCTAGGCTACAGCATCTTCGTGCAGTTACTAGTCTTCTTGGTCATCACGCTTATCGGCTTTGTCTTTCTGCGCAAGTACAGCCTTAAGATGCAGGGCGGCGCAGCCACGCAGACGAATTATGAAGCCCTAGTAGGCAAAATGGGTGTGGTCACGAAAACGATAGCAGTAGAGACGGGCCTTGGGCAAGTACGGGTGCGGGGCGAAGATTGGTCGGCCCTAGCTGAGACTCGGGCCGAAATTGCCCAGGGGGAGATGGTTGAAGTCTTGGCCGTCTCGGGGGTGCGGCTTATCGTGCGCCGTGCGCATGAAAGATAACAACAGCAGGAAAGGATGAATGAAAAATGGACTTAGGCGTTATTTTTCTCTATGTGCTGATCTTCTTTGTCTTGGTGGTGGCCCTTGGTTCCTTCCGTGTTATTCGTCAATCATCAATCGGGCTGGTAGAACGCTTGGGCAGCTTTAACCGCACCTTGCCTCATGGCCTACACTTTGTGGTGCCCTTTATCGACCGCGTCTTGCCGCTAATCGATTTGCGCGAGCATGTACTTGATTACCCGCCGCAACCGGTAATCACCAAGGACAATGTCACCATGCAAATCGACACCGTTATCTACTACCAAATTACCGACCCCGTAAAATCAACCTACGAGCTATCTAACCTGCGGGGGGCCATCGAAAAACTTACCCAAACCACCATTCGCAATGTCATCGGCGAACTAGCGCTTGACGAAACGCTCACTTCGCGGGAACGCGTCAATAGCCAACTGCGCGAAATACTCGATATCGCCACAGATAAATGGGGTGTCAAGGTAAACCGCGTCGAGTTAAAGTCAATCGACCCGCCACGCGACATTAAAGACGCCATGGAGAAACAGATGCGCGCTGAGCGCGACAAGAGAGCACAAATACTCACCGCCGAGGGCGAACGGCAGTCAAATATTCTCACCTCCGAAGGTCGTAAGCAAGCGACCATTCTCGAAGCGGAAGGTGCGCGCACCCAAGTTATTCTGGCTGCGGAGGCCGACCGACAGAAACGCATCCTTGAAGCGGAGGGAGAGGCCGAGGCCATTCTCAAAGTATATGAAGCGCGGGCACGTGGGCTAACCATGATTAAAGAGGTAAACCCTGATCAAGCCCTGCTCACCATCCAAGGATTTGACGCCTTGCGGGAAATGGCCCATGGACAGGCCACTAAGATCATTATACCAAGCGACTTGGCCGGGCTAGCGGGGTCACTCCGCGCCTTGGCAGAAACGGTCAAGCAGTAACACCAAGGCATACTACTTTAAGATATCTGACAGGGTCAACAGCCCTGCCTCTTCTTTTGCCCACTGCGCGAAAAATTCCTCGATGCGCGCCAGTCGATGGTGCATCTCTTGGCGGCTTCGCGCGAAGTTCAAGCCTTGCAGCGATCTCTTTCGCCACTCGCGGTCTTCTTTATGATAAAATTGCATCGTCTCAGCTTGGTTGCGCCCTTGATGCTTAGCCCAGTGAAAGGCTAACCACACAGCATTACTGCCGAAGTGATCGAGGGCATCGGCATCCTGCACGAGCAGGACTTCTACCGGCAGAGTGCTGCTTTGCTGACGGGTATAGTGATTGCTCACGATCTGGCCCACTAACTCTAGTTCCCTTGGCGTAAAGAGATGTGCGATTTCGGCCTCGATAAGCTCTTGACCGCGCGGGCCATGCCCTACACCTAGGTAATCGGCCTTGCCTACGTCATGCAAGAATGCTCCGATATATAGTTCCTCATGGCGTACGGCGAGATTCTCTGCTCGAGCCAAGGCGCAGGCCAAACTTGCACTGCGCAGACCATGATAATATCTATACCCACGCTCAAGTGGGGTCGCATCGGCAAGTTTCATTTTGGCTGCGCCCCAGCGCAAGATGTTTTCTGTATCCATACAACAACCACCTCGGCACTGATTATACCACACTCGATAAGGAGGTTTTTCAATTGAAACTAGTAGATAACCGAGGCTTAGTCTGCCCCGAACCGGTGATACAGACCAAGAAAGCCCTCTCCACGCTCGAGGGCGAAGGCCTAGTGTGCCTGGTCGACAACCCCATCTCACGCGAAAATGTACTTAAATTTGCCAAAAGCCAAGGCTACACCACCACCGTCAGCGAAGAAGGTGGCGTATTTACGATTACTATTGCCAAAAAAGAGAGTGAAACGAAGCAGGAGGGACGGTTCTCCGTGCTTCACTCCGCGCTGCAGACAGTCTACTTCGTCACGGCCGACGAGCTAGGCCGAGGCGACAGCGCTTTAGGACGCACGCTCATGAAGTCTTTTTTTTACGCGCTCAGCGAAAGCGAAGAAACGGGGGGGCACCTACTCTTTGTCCATGCCGGGGCGAAACTGACCTGCCAAGGTTCAGAAGTTTTGCCAAGCCTAGAGCGACTTACGGCCAAGGGCTTTACCATTAAGACCTGTGGCCTTTGCCTCGATTACTACGATCTTAAAGACAAGCTGGCCAGCGGCGAAGTAACCAATATGTATGCCATTATCGAAACACTGCAGCAGGCCACGAAGGTTATCAGCCTTTAGCCCCCGACCGCAGCCTCGGACTATTAACACCCCCGCACAAGAGCTGTACGGGGGTGTGTATCTTTGCGGCATCAGCATATGCGCCCAAGCAACGGAAAAGAGCGCGATAGGCTAGTTATATTGACCGCTAAAAACTCTTACTGCCGGCCCGAGCATGTACACAGAGCCGTCTGCCTCTTGCCATTCAATGTAGAGCTGCCCGCCGGGGAGGGACACAGTAGCTGCGCGTGCCGATCTGCCAGAAAGGTAGGCCGCCACGAGAATGGCACAAGCACCGGTGCCACAGGCCAAGGTGGGACCCGCACCGCGCTCCCAGACTTTCGCCACCAAGAAGTCGGGGCGCACGACCTCCACAAAGTCGACGTTGATACCCCGTGGGAAAAGCGGATTTTTTTCAATCTGCCGCCCTTCGGCCACAAAATCAAAATCCTTAAGAGTGGGCACGAAGATAACCACATGGGGAACACCTGTGTTGACCAAGACGCCTTGGTATGATGCGGCTAATGTGCGCAGTGTCAAGTCGAGCACCGGCCCTACCCCGTCGACTAGGGCGGGCATAGTGGCCGGCTCCAAAAGGGGGCGCCCCATATTTACTTTCATCAAGTCCGCGCTTCCGCCGCGCGGTGTCACTTCGATGGAGTAAAGACCAGCCAGCGCTTCTACTATAACGATGCTCCCCCGTGCGCGCCCGCGGTCGTAGACAAACTTAGCCACGCAGCGCAAAGCGTTGCCACAGGATTCGGCTTCACTGCCGTCGGCATTAAAAATCTGCATGCGACAATCAGCCCGTGCGGAACTATATACCAAGACCAGTCCATCTGCGCCTACGCCAAACTGACGGTGGCAAATGGCGGTCGCGAGCCGGCTAGGCGACTCAGGCAGTAACTCCTCCTGCATGTCAACCAAGATAAAATCATTGCCCAATCCGTGCATTTTAGTAAACTTCACGGCTAACACCCCCCAATGCCAAGCTTCTTGCCCTTATTATACGGCAAGGGGCTTTTTTGACAAGCTGTAAACTGGAGAACTTAACTGACAGCTCCATTTTCGCATTCATTTTCGCCAGGACGGAGGCACTCACTTGCCGAGCAGGCTTTCTAGCCAGGCAATGTCTTGCTCGGGATCAGTGCTCCGCAGGAGAATGTGGCCCAATTTGCGCTGGGACATGGCTTGGCTAGACAGGCTGTCGTTGGTGCAACAAAAAGAAACGTCCCCTGCGTTGTAAGTCTTGCCGTAGAGGTGCACTTTGCCCCTTTGTTGCAGTAGGGGCCAGTGGGCGTAGACTTGCTTGAGATGTCGGCCGAGAATGTTGAACATGAGGGCCGGGTAGAGGAGGTCGGTTGCGCCTAGGGGCAAATCGGCTACCGCACGTACGAACTGCTCAAATTGCGAGGTATAGCAGGCGCCCAAGGAATAATGGCCTGAATTATGAGGCCGGGGAGCAAGCTCATTGACGAGCACGCCCTCTGGGGTGACAAACAATTCGACCGCTAGGAGGCCGACCAAATCGAGGGAATGGGCGATGCCCTTGGCTATGGCGCGAGCGCATTGTGCCACCTCGGCTGTGACGCGCGCCGGCACGATGCTTGTATGGAGGATATTTTGCTGGTGACTGTTTTCGGCCAGTGGGTAAACAAAACATTCACCCCCAGGGCGGCGCGCGATGATGACCGAGACTTCGGAGTACAGCTCGACGAACTTCTCTAGGACAAATTCACCCCCGCGGGAGACTTGAGAAAGGGCAGCTGCCACATCGCCGCCACCCCGCAGGACTAACTGCCCCTTGCCATCATAGCCCCCTAAGGCGGACTTTAACACCAGTGGCAGGCCTAGTGCGACTATGGCGGAGGACAAATCGGCCGCCGATTTTACCACGCGGTAAGGCGCTAGGGGAAAGCCATGTGCGGCCAGATGTTCTTTTTCTAAGATACGATTCTGCGTTATGGCCAAGGTGCGACTGCCCTGGGGAACACAGTGCTCGGCCTCAAGCGCGCGCACTACATCGGCATCTATGTTCTCAAATTCGTAGAGCAAGACATCTGACTGGCGCGCCAAAGCATAGGCCGCGTCAAGATCGCTCAGTGAGCCCACCACTTGCCCATCGCATACCTGCCCACAAGGTGAACCCGGGGTGGGGTCGAGGCATATTACTTTGTAGCCCATGGCTTTGGCCGCCATAGCAGTCATGCGGCCAAGTTGCCCCCCGCCGAGAATGCCTATAACTGACCCAGGCCGTAGCGGCACAGTATTCATTGCACTTCCAGCCCTTCCGCCTGGCAGACTTGTAAAGCGGCCTCGGCCCTGTATTTTTGTAATCTCGCTAGCAAACTCTCGTCAGTGAGGGCCAGTATTTGGCAGGCCAGGAGTGCAGCATTTTTGGCGCCGCTAGCCCCAATCGCCACCGTCGCTACGGGCACGCCGGCGGGCATCTGCACGATGGATAGCAAGGAATCGAGCCCCTGCAAGTGAGCGCTGGGTATAGGCACCCCAATTACTGGGAGGAGAGTCTTGCTAGCCACCATCCCCGGCAGGTGGGCGGCACCGCCGGCGCCGGCGACAACTACCTTGATGCCCCGCGAGGCCGCTTGTTCCGCAAAAGAGAACATCAGCTCTGGGGTGCGGTGAGCCGATACCACCTTGCGCTCATGCGGCACGCCGAGACCTTCTAAAACGCGACACACTTCTTGCATCACCACCCAGTCTGACTTACTGCCCATGATAACGGCAATTTGTGGTTTTGTCATGGCACTACCTCCTGCCCAATATCTTTACGAAAACGCATCCCGGCGAAGTTAAGATAGGTTAATCCTCGGTAAGCTGCCCGCTGTGCCATCGCCATCTCTTGGTGTTGCCCCAGCACATTAAGCACTCGGCCGCCATTTGTCACTAACTTACCCTCCTTTTCTGCCGTCCCCGCTTGAAACACGAGATGCCCTGCCGCTACCGCCTCTCTTAAGCCGGTGATTTCCTCCCCACGCGAGGGAGAGTAGGGGTAATCGCCACCGCAGGCTACGACTAAGCAGACACAGGCATCGCTCCAGGCAGGCGGTGTGCTGGGCAGTTCTCCCTTCGCTGCCTGAGCGAGATAGTAAAGCAAATCACTCTGCCAGAGACTCATGAGCACCTGGCATTCGGGGTCGCCAAAGCGCGCATTGTATTCAAGCACCTTGACACCTGCCGCTGTGACCATTAGCCCTAGGTAGATTATGCCGCGATAATCAAGCTTTTCGGAAACCAAGCCAAAAATCGTCCGCTCGGCAATGGCTTCAATTTCGCCTAAGTCTCGCGCCGTTAAGTCCGACAAGGGTACAATGGCCCCCATGCCGCCGGTATTAGGACCCACGTTGTTTTCCAATAAGGCCTTGTAGTCGCGCACGGGCGGCAAAAGATGATAGCGCCAGCCATCGGTCATGAGCAGCACTGAGGCCTCGCTCCCCTCTAGGAACTCCTCGACTACAATAGCCTGCTCTTCTGGCAGCGAGTCCACTGCCGACATGGCTTGTGCGCGAGTCTTGGCGATAATTACGCCCTTACCAGCCGCGAGGCCGTCGGCCTTGACCACGACGGGCAGGGCACAGTCCGCAAGGTGGCGGGCGGCCTCTTTAGGGGCCGCAAAAGTGTAGTGACGCGCTGTGGGGATGCCGTACTTGTTCATAAAGGTTTTGGCATAGGCCTTGCTCCACTCGAGGCGAGCACCGGCCTTAGTCGGCCCAAAAACATCGCAGGAGGGAACTTCGGCCCGCACAGCGTCGGCAACACCCCTGGCTAGCGCTGCTTCGGGCCCAATAACCAGGAGCTCAATGCTCAGGCTCTGCACAAGGCTCACCACAGCAGCAGGATCACAGATATCGCAGACTACATTCTCACCATAGGCAGCTGTCCCTGGATTCCCTGGGGCGATAAAGAGTTTAGTACAGAGCGGGCTCGCAGAAATCTTCCACGCGAGCGCATGCTCTCTGCCCCCCGAACCGATGATAAGCACCCGCATAACGCGCCCCCTTCTCTGGTTAGTGCTTGAAATGACGCTCTTTACTGTGCAGCATACTAATGCCTGCCGCATTGGCCACAGTCAGCGAAAGGTCGTCTTTGACCGAACCACCGGGCTGAATAACGGCTACTATTCCTGCTCGGGCACAGGCCTCCAAGACATCAGGCTGGGGGAAAAATGCGTCTGAGGCCAACACAGCCCCTGCCGCCCGCTCACCCGCCTGCTCTAGCGCTTGGCGCGTGGCAGCGATGCGATTAGTCTGCCCCGTGCCGATGCCTAGGGTGGCCCCCTGCTTCGCAATGACTATGGCATTCGACTTGACATGCTTGGCGACGATAAAGGCGAATTCTAGGTCTTCTCGCTGCTCACTCGTCGGCTCTAGGCGAGTGACAACTTGCCAGCGAGACTTATCGCCCCAAGAATCTGCCGTCTGTACAAGGTAGCCACCCGCAATGCTTCTTAGCTCCCAGCGCTCCGCGCTCTCCCTAGAGTCCACTGGACCGATAGCTAGTAGGCGCAAGTTGCGTTTGGCACGAAGAATTTCTTCTGCTGCGGCGCTAAACTTAGGGGCCACAATAACTTCGAGAAAAATCTCTGTTAGCCCTGTGGCTGTTAACGCATCTACCTCGCGGTTAAAAGCCACAATGCCGCCAAAAATGGAAACAGGATCGCAGGCTGCGGCTCGCTGATAGGCGGCAGAAATAGTATCTGACACCGCCACACCGCAAGGGGTGCCATGCTTTACGACCACGGCAGCAGGGCGTGAGAACTCGCTAACCAGTGCCCAAGCGGCATCGGCATCCAAAATATTGCAATAAGATAGCTCTTTACCCTGTAGCTGGCTAGCACTAGGTATCCCCATGCGTGTACCCGCAGCAGCATAGAGAGCGCCCTCTTGGTGTGGGTTTTCACCATAGCGTAGCCCTTGGGCGAGCGCAAGCGGTAGCCCAAGTTGCGCTGGGAAGCTTGTCTGCCCGAGGGTGCGCGCTAAGTACTGGCCCACCACGCTGTCGTAGTAGGCGCTGTGCTGAAACGCTGCTACCGCTAACTTTTCGCGGGTGGCAGGTGTTACTTCGCCTTGCTCAAGCAAGTCACAGAGCACCCCCTGATACTCTGCGGGGTCAGTCACGACAGCGACAAAGGCGTAATTTTTCGCGGCTGCCCGCACCAAGGCAGGCCCACCGATATCTATATTTTCGATGGCTTCACCTAAAGTGTGTTCACCGGCGATGGTGAGCTCAAAGGGATAAAGATTGACCACGACCATGTCAATGGGATGAATACCGGCTTGACGGGCGCTAGCCACATCGGCAGGGTTATCCCTGCGCATGAGAATGCCCCCATGAATGGCGGGATGCAGCGTCTTGACCCGACCATCCATCATTTCAGGGAAGTTAGTCACTTGCGACACTTCAGTGACAAAGACCCCCCGCTCCCTAAGATACAGGGCTGTGCCACCGCTCGCCAATATCTCGTAACCCAAGAGAGCTAGGGCCGCGGCAAATTCACCTACACCCGTTTTGTCGGCTACACTAATTAACGCTCGCTTCATTTTCCCCCTCCTCTGCTGCCTCAGCACAAATTTGCACGCGTCGCCCCAATATAAAGAGTCTGCCTGCGCCGTACAACTGAATGGCGAGAGGGTAGAGCCTCTTTTCCACCCCTGCCACTCTCTCCGCCAAAGTTTCTACTGTGTCATGGTCAAGAACCGGCACCGCTTCTTGCAGAATAATGGGGCCGGCGTCAACTTCAGGCGTGACAAACATCACTGTCGCTCCGCTTACTTTGCAGCCATAACTTAAAACAGCGTCATGTACCCGCCGACCATACCAGCCGCGCCCACCGAAAGACGGCAATAGACTAGGATGAATATTCATAATGCGCCCGGCATATGCCGCCACGGCCTCGCTCCCCAAGATAGCCAAAAACCCCGCCAAGATAACTAGATCGACCCGCGCGGCATCTAGCGCACCACATAAAGCGCGATCAAAACTTGCAACATCCTGGTAATCACGGGGGCGAAGAACAATAGCGGGCAAGGCATGCCTTGTGGCTCGCTCTAGCGCCAAAGCATCGCGCCGTGAGCTTACTACCAGCACAATTTCGGCCATAAGCGCTCCACTCTCTATGGCGTCGATAATGTTTTGCAGGTTGCTCCCCCCGCCTGAGACCAGTACGGCTAGACGCAGTCTGCTAGACAAAAACAACACCCCGCCCGGCGACAACCTGGCCCACTTGATAGACTGTCTCCCCCATGGCCGCGAGCTTATCTTGCACGAGGGAGGCCTGTTCTGGCGCTACCACAAGGATAAAGCCAAGGCCCATGTTAAAGGTGCGAAACATCTCCGTGGACGAAACATCGCCTAACTCGGCCAGCCAAGTAAACACGGGTGGCACGGGCCAACTGCCTGCGGCTATTTCTACTCCTAGGCCCGCTTTAAGCACCCGCGGAATGTTGTCGACCAAGCCGCCCCCAGTGATATGCACCATGCCTTTAATGCGGCCCTCTCGTACAAGGGGCAAGACCGCTGACACATAGATGCGCGTGGGGGTAAGGAGCACCTCGCCTATGGTTCCCCCCAAACAATAGACCTCGTCGTCTACCCTGTGGCCTGCTAAATCAAAGACAATCTTACGCGCTAAGGTATACCCATTGCTGTGTAATCCGCTGGAGGCTAGGCCAAGGAGGACGTCGCCCTCCTTAATCGTGCTGCCATCAACGAGCTGTTTCTTCTCCACCACGCCGACGGCAAAACCAACGAGGTCGTACTCCCCTGGCGCATAAAGCCCAGGTAACTCAGCCGTCTCACCCCCAATTAAAGCGCATCCGGCCGCGCGGCACGCTGCGGCCACGCCACCGACAATCTCGGCCACTTGCTCGGGAATGAGTTTCGCCAGACCTACGTAATCCAAAAAGAAGAGGGGCTCGGCACCGTTGACTAAGATATCGTTGACAGACATGGCGACTAAATCTATGCCCACGGTATGATGACGGTTCATCATAAAGGCGACTTTAAGTTTGGTGCCCACCCCATCCGTGCCCGAAACTAAGATCGGCTCTTCGTACTTGCCAAGGGCAAAAAGGCCCCCAAAACCGCCTATGTCGGTGAGTACCTCCCGGCGAAAAGTCGCACGCACTGCGCCACGCATTAAATCTACAGCGCGCTGTCCTGCGGCGACATCCACCCCTGCATCTTTATAAGTTAGCCCTGTCTCTTTAGCCACGCACATCACCCCATTCCTCTGTCCAGGTATGCCTGCCATCTTGCTCTTGTCGTGAAACGTCAAGGGGATATTCCCCAGTAAAGCAGCCCAGACAGAATTGCCGCTCACCACCCGATAAGACCTCAAGCATTCCCCCAAGGCTCAAGTAGCCGAGACTGTCAGCACCGATCAGGCGGCGAATACCTTCTGTATCTCTAAGATTGGCCATGAGCTCACGGCAGGACGGCGTGTCGATGCCGAAAAAACAGGGATTGGTGTAGGGCGGACAGCTGATACGTACATGCACTTCGCTAGCACCCGCTTGGCGCAAGGCGCTCACCAAAAGCTCCATGGTCGTGCCCCGCACGATAGAATCATCGACAATGACGACGCGCTTGCCCTGCAAGAGGGCGGCATTAGGGGTAAATTTGAGTAGCACTTTAAGTTCGCGCAGCGCTTGGCTAGGCTGAATAAAGGTGCGACCCACATAGCGGTTTTTGACCAAGCCCTCCCCGTATGGCAAATCGGCAGAAGCGGCGTAACCGAGGGCGGCCGGTGTACCAGAATCGGGCACACTGCTCACTAAGTCAGCTAGCGCAGGATGTTCTTCCGCTAGGCGACGCCCCAAGGCGACACGAGCGTTGTACACATTGAGCCCGTCAATGGTGCTGTCGTTACGGGCAAAGTAAATGTATTCAAAAATACAGGAGCTTCGCTGTTGCTCGGCATACTGGTGAAAATGCAGGCCGTTGTCATCGATAGTGACTAACTCACCCGGCAAGATATCCCTGATCACCTCGCCGCCGAGAGCCAAGATGGCGGCACTTTCGGAAGCCAAGATGTAACCACTACCAAGTCGACCTAGGCAGAGCGGCCGAAAACCATGGGGGTCGCGCACGCCAATTAGTTGCTCGGGGGTGCACAGCACGAGGCTGTAGGCCCCGCAAATGGTAGCCAGCGTCCGCACTAGGGCTCTTGACAAGTCGCCTGCCTGCTTTCGCAATAATAGCTTAAGGATTACCTCGGTATCGCTCATAGTAGCAAAATGGGTACCGCTGGCCACAAGCTCTTGTCTTAGCTCACTCACGCCGACTAGGTTGCCATTGTGGGCTAGCGCGAGCTTTAGCCCACCAGGATTTTCGTCATAATGCACTAAGGGCTGGCTACTAGCGAGGTCAGAAGCACCGGCGGTGGAGTAGCGAACATGTCCCACCCCTAGGTGGGGGTTGTGACTACTGAGTAAGGCGATATGCTCCTCGGTGAAGGCCTCGGACACGAGTCCGACACCTTTGTGGCTGTAGATAGATGTGCCATCGGCGACGGCTAGTCCAGCGCTCTCTTGCCCTCGGTGCTGCAAGGCGAATAGTCCGAAGTAGCCGAGCCGCACCACGTCGAGTCCACGCCCAAAGACACCCAATACACCACATTCTTCGCGCAGTTTATCGTCTAGGGCGACATTAGGCATGGTAGTATTCCCTTCCAGAGCTGCGACATCGAAGCGACCGAGGTGGCAATTAGCCGCTCTCCTTGAGCGCTTACGCTTAAGGTATCGCCCTCTACCCTGCCCACCACCGCAAACGGAACTCCCAGTGTTGACGCGAGGGCCTCTGCCCTGCCGAGATGATGCGGCTTGACTGTAACTACCACCCGCGACTGCGATTCGCCAAAGAGCAGGGCATCGCGCCGCATGGCTTCTCCGCCGATAAGCTCTATAGTGGCTCCCAATTCACCGGCAATGGACGACTCAGCCAGGGCCACGGCCAGACCACCTTCAGAACAATCATGGGCCGATGCCAAGAAACCCTCTGCCGCTAAGGCTAGCAACCACTCGTGGAGCTTTCGCTCGGCCAAGAGATCAAGCCGCGGTGGCTGCCCACGCTCCAAGTTATGAATGACCTTAAGATACTCACTGCCGCCTAACTCCTCGTAAGTTTCACCCAGGAGGCAGACCACATCGCCCGACTGTTTAAAGCTGACCGTAACACGCTGCTCTACATTTTCTAACAAGCCCACCATGCCCACTGTCGGCGTGGGAAAGACAGCTTGCCCGCCCGTTTCGTTGTAAAGACTGACATTGCCGCCGGTGACCGGGGTACCAAGAACCGTACAGGCCTCGGCCATGCCGGCAATAGCATTGGTCAGCTGGTAGAAAATCTCCGGGCGTTCTGGGCTACCAAAATTCAAACAGTTCGTTATGGCCAGTGGCTTCGCGCCACTACAGGCCACATTGCGCGCCGCCTCGGCTACGGCGATGGCTCCGCCCCAGTAGGGGTCAAGAAAGACATAGCGGCTGTTGCAATCCACGCTTAGGGCAAGCCCTTTCTGCGTACCTTTAATGCGGAGCACGGCTGCGTCTCCGCCCGGCAAGACTATGGTATCGCCCCGCACCATGTGGTCATACTGGCGATAGACCCATTCTTTGCTGGCAATATTTGGGGACGAGAGCAGGGCGTGCAGTACCGCCGTTAAATCTTCTGGCACAGGTATTTCCGCCAATTTGAGCGCCTGAACTTCGTCCTGCCAGGGTGGACGAAGGGCCGACGGATTGTACACGGGGCCTGCGCTGGCTAGGGGCTTGGCCGGCACCTCGGCCACTACATGCCCGGCTTGCAAGATGATCACTTGCCCGCCCGCAGTTACACGGCCAATATCCGTACCCATGAGCCCCCACTTGGCACAGGTGCTTAGCACAACGGCGACCTTGCTTGACTCGACCACTAGGAGCATGCGCTCTTGTGACTCGGAAAGCATAATTTCGTAGGGATTCATATTTTTCTCGCGGCAGGGCACCAAGAACACGTCAATTTCGACGCCGTGGTCGCCCCGCGCTGCCATCTCGCTGGCAGCAGAGGTCAAACCCGCCGCTCCTAAGTCTTGCATCCCCAAGATGACCTTCTGGTCAATCAGCTCTAGGCAGGCCTCTAGCAGGAGCTTTTCCATAAAGGGGTCGCCCACTTGCACCGCCGGGCGCTTTTCGAGCGATTTTTCACTGAGTTCTTCGGAGGCAAAGGTCGCCCCATGAATACCATCGCGCCCTGTGCGCGCCCCGATCAGGATGAGACGGCTGCCTACCCCCTCGGCCCTGCCCTTGGTGAGCTTGTTTTGGTCGATTAGCCCGACACACATGGCGTTCACCAGGCAATTATGAGTGTAACTGTCGTTAAAGTAGACTTCGCCCCCTACTGTTGGTATCCCTAGGCAATTGCCATAGCCGGCAATACCAGCTACCACGCCAGAAAAAAGATAACGCTGCTTAGGAGAGGTTAGAGAGCCAAAACGCAGGCTGTTAAGCAGGGCAATAGGGCGTGCGCCCATGGTAAAGATATCGCGCACGATGCCGCCTACCC
>Ga0209837_100009_pt1 | contig 29532 bp, 29 predicted proteins | sample 3B3metaG_FD_184149 | JGI IMG/M metagenome (GOLD analysis project Ga0209837, IMG submission 184149) | Freshwater bacterial and archeal communities from Indian Creek, Illinois, USA to study Microbial Dark Matter (Phase II) - 3B3 metaG... | ecosystem: Environmental > Aquatic > Freshwater >...
GTTCCTAGGCGGGGCCGTAGCGCTTATGGCCGGGGTTAGCGAAGCTGTAAGCCAGCCTAATTGCAATGCGATGTGGCCTGCCGACAGCACGGCACCTACGGCCCCGCCTAGGAACATAGCCTTGCGGATTAGCGGCAGATGTTCGTTTATGCGCCGAAAAACCCCAAGTTTGCCGACATATAGCCCGATGAGGAAGAGGCCGAGTATGCGCGGGATCAGAGCAACGGCGTTTATCATGACTAGGGGGAATTCGTTCAGCAGGCGATACCAGACCACCTGCCAGTACGAGCCCTGCGTATACACAGTGCGAGTATGGTTCAGGTCGGCCTCAAACGCTGCTTGCATGGCAGCGACCTCTACGGGGGCCATGCCCTCAATGGTGACATTGGCAAAGGTGGTCACGGCAAACAAAAAGTAAATGGAGCCTGCAACGAGCACAAAAGACAAAATCATGAGGCTCACCGCCCAAACGCGCAGGCGAGACAATTCCATTTCGCGAAAACCTAGCAGCAAGAAGCCAATGAGCGCGTATGAAAAGAGCACATCCATATCCGTGTTAAATTCCATCACCAGCTTGTTAATCATCACCATGTTTACGAGCAAAACACCAAAGAGCGCAAACCCCCGAATAATGTCTAAGACCGCGATCCTCTCTTTGGCAACTACTGGTCCAATCATTTTTCCGACCTCCTTTATACACTCGGCCCACCTAGTGATTGTTACGTAGCAGAAGGGGAATTTGTTTCATCGCTTGTCTATCGCCAGGAGGATGGAGTAGACGTCACTCTGCGCAGAAGCATCTTCTCCTATAGCGGCAAGAAACAGGGCATCAGTGATGATGCCCTGTTTCTTGACACCATTTCGCGATCTCGGCAATTAGCTCTAAGGGGAGCGGCTTGCTGTAGAGAAACTGTACGGCGCCTTTACTCGTCTTGTAGCCAGTCAAGCGATCGGCGAAAACCAAGATCGCCTCCGATCCCGAATATAATCCGAGGTGGTTCTTAAACGCCGCGACAGAGGGACAACACAGTTGTTTTCATTAGTCTTTATTTTTTTGAATATATCAAGAATTCAAGCAGGAATCGGCACAGAACCGCCGAAATACCTAGCAGCTGGTCATACCATCAGATGACTAGGTCACCTAGCGCCATATGCGGGGAGGGGTTCTATGGCAACATAAAGTTACTGCTGCTCGGCCTTTGTCACTTGTGAATCCTTTTACCAAAAATACCACAAATGATAAAACAATCGAGGAGGGACAATTTACATGCTTGGATTTCTCGCCTTACTGGCTTTTTTACCGGTACTTGCAACTGTAGTTCTCATGGCAAGTTTCAACTGGCCTGCGAAAAAGGCCATGCCTGTAGTGTGGCTAGGAGCCGTTGCGCTGGGCTTGTTCGTATGGCGCATGGAGCCGATAAGAGTGGCGGCCGCCACTGTTGAGGGCGCGATGAGTGCCTTTAATCTGCTCATCATTGTTTTTGGGGCAATTCTACTACTTAATACTCTGAAGAACAGCGGCGCCATGGCAGTTATCAGCAAGGGATTTCATGGTATATCTGAAGACCGCCGCGTGCAGGCCATCATCATTGGCTGGATGTTTGGTGCCTTTGTCGAGGGAGCGGCAGGTTTTGGCACGCCCGCAGCCTTGGCAGCACCACTTTTGGTCGGCCTAGGCTTTCCCCCACTTGCGGCTGCTTCTATAGCGCTCATTTTTAATAGCACCCCGGTTTCCTTTGGTGCGGTTGGCACCCCAATATTGCTAGGCGTGCGTTCCGCCGTGGCTGGACTCATCCCTGACGCGCAAATGACAGCCTACTTGGCAGATGTTGGGGTGTGGACAGCTATCATTCACGCCGTTTTTGGCACATTCCTACCCTTATTTACGATTGCCCTCATGACTCGTTTCTTTGGTAAGAACAAATCCTATAAAGAAGGTCTACAGGCAGCACCATTTGCAATATTTGCTGGACTAGCCTTTACTGTACCCTACCTTATTATGGCTAATTTCTTTGGCCCAGAACTGCCCTCACTCGTAGGTGCATTGATTGGACTTGTCTTGGTTACTCTGGCCGCCAAAAATAAATTCTTGACCCCGAAGTCCAACTGGGATTTCGCGCCAGCCAAACAATGGGATCGCGAATGGGGCGAGCCACAACTTCAGAGCACTGCCACTGCTACAGCCAAGCCCATGTCTCTTGTCATGGCCTGGGTGCCCTACATACTGATTGGCGCGATTTTAGTGGCGACTAGACTGCCTGCGCTGGGCCTACAATCACCACTCCGTGAGTGGACCATCAGATGGACCGGTATACTTGGACAAACCGGCGTAAACTACAGCCTGCAGCCCCTGTGGAGTCCGGGGTTGTTGCCCTTTGTTTTGGTGGCCATTCTTACCATCTTCCTGCATGGCATGAAGTGGTCCGATGTATCGACCGCATGGCGCACTACCATTAAACAGCTGATACCGGCGAGCATTGCCTTGGTTTTCGCCATCGCTATGGTGCGCATACTTGTGCAATCGAACATCAATATGGCTGGCTATGACAGTATGCTCATCACTATGTCTACTTTCACGGCACAGGTCGTCGGCTCAGCTTGGCCCTTGATAGCTCCTTTTGTGGGTGTCTTAGGGGCCTTTATTGTGGGCAGCAATACCGTCTCTAACATCCTCTTCGGCGGGTTTCAGCATTCTATTGCTGAAACTTTAGGCATCTCACGCACCATCGTCATGGCACTGCAGGTCGTAGGTGGCGCTATCGGCAACATGATCTGTGTACATAATGTTGTTGCTGCCTGTGCCGTAGTAGGAAACCTTGGCCAAGAGGGGCTTATCATTCGGCGCAACTTGATACCCGCCATGATATACACCGTTGGGGCGGGGATAGTAGGCATGCTCTTAATCTATGTCTTTGCCACGGGAGTGTTTTAGCCTAGCGAAGGTGTCTTCTCGCCACTAATGTAGAACAGTATTCACGCTGAGCGCACTGCTCAGGCAGAAGGGAGCTAGACGATGTTTAAGCCCATTAAGACAAAGCGCGTCTACGAGCAAGTCGTCGAACAGATTCAGGATCTTATGCAGAAGGGTGAGTTGCGCCCGGGCGACAAGCTACTATCTGAACGCGAACTGTCGGATCGATTGGGCGTAAGCCGTGCGGCAGTGCGCGAAGCCTTAAGTGCGCTTGATTTTCTCGGCGTCCTAGAGAGTAGACAAGGCGAGGGAACTTTTATCGCGGAAGTAACGGAACAGATGCTCACTGAGCATTTAGCAGTATTCATGACCATGGAGAGGAACGCCAACTTAGACTTCTTGGAGATGCGTAAAATTCTTGAGGCCGCGGCTGCGGAGCTGGCCGCAGAGCGCGCCACTAACACCGATATCGAGCAGATGGCGGAAGCCCTCAAAATGATGAAGGCAGACGTGGACAGCGGCGCACTCGGCGAAGAGAATGACGCGCGTTTTCATCGCGCTGTGGTCGACGCCACGCGAAACAAGGCGCTGACCAAGACCATGGCCCTGTTGTCTGAGCACATTGTACAGAATATGCGCGCCAGCAGAATGCAGCTCTTTCGCAAAGCCGGCAACAGAGAGGAACTCTATGCACAGCACCTGCGCGTGTTTCAGGCCATAAAAGTGAAGGACGCGAAGTTGGCCGGGCAAGCCATGGTTAGCCATCTGGATTTTGTCGAAAACGAGCTTCTCAGCAGTCCATAAAGCAAGAATTAGTACCGGCACACAAACCATGTTAGGGGGGTAAGCCAAAGTGAAAATCATGGTCACCATCAAGCAGGTTCCCGAGACCAGTGATGTAAAAATGGATAAAGAAACCGGCACCATGATTCGCGAGGGCGTCGTCAGTGTCATCAATCCACTCGACCTCTATGCGATCGAAACAGGTATACAGCTCAAAGAACAGTTCGGCGGCCAAGTGACCGTATGCACCATGGGACCGCAGAATGCCACAAAAGCACTAAAAGAGGCTATCGCCATGGGCTGCGATGACGCCGTGCTTATTACGGACAAGAAGTTTGCCGGTGCAGACACTTGGGCCACATCCTACACATTGTCGGAAGCCATTAAGAAACTGGGCCCTTACGACTTAATCTTAGCGGGCGAAAGGGCTACCGATGGAGACACAGGGCAAGTAGGCCCTGGCATGGCGGCTTGGCTCGACTTGCCGCTCGCCACATATGTCAGCAAAATCACCTCAGTCGATAAAACCACGGTAATAATTGAGCGCCTGGTGGAAGAAGGCTATCAAGTCCTACAGCTACCTTTGCCAGCGATACTTACGGTGGTAAAAGAAGTGAGCCAACCCAGACTGCCTACTTTACGGGGCAAGAAAAGGGCACGTGCAAGCTCGGTGCTAACTCTGACTGCAGCTGACCTAGCTGTAAAAGAGTCCAACCTCGGCCTCAAAGGTTCACCAACCAAGGTCGTTAGAATCGGTTATCCCAAGGTTACTCGGGGCGGCAAAATAGTGAAGGCCGCAGGAGAAGAAGGCCTGAACTCTGCCGTCGACTCGTTAATAGCATTTTTAGCGGAAAAGGAACTGATATAGGGGGGATGTACAGTGAGTTATGTATGGACTATAGCCGAACAGAACAAGGGTAGGCTGCGCGATGTTTCTTTTGAATTATTGTCACGCGGTCGCAAGCTTGCTGACAAAATGTCGACCAAGCTGTGCTCCGTCGTCTTTGGTAGCGGGCTAGCCGATGAAACCCTTATGGAGCTCATCTATCGCGGGGCGGACGAAGTAGTTGTGGTGGAAGATGAGCGATTAAACTCGTTTATCGTAGAGACACATAGCAAAGTTCTCGCCAGGTTAGTCGCACAATACCAACCGCATACGATATTGGCGGCGGCAACTTCAAGTGGCCGGACTCTGATGCCACATGTCGCCATCAAAGTTAACACCGGCCTGACCGCAGACTGTACCGAGCTTGAAATCGAGGAGAGCACTAACCTTCTTCTGCAAACTCGCCCCGCCATCGGCGGCAATATCATGGCCACCATTAAAACGCCGGATCATACCCCCCAAATGGCAACCGTACGGCCAAAGTCAAGCCGCCCCTTGGCTATAGACCATACTCGCCAAGGCAATATAGTAAGGCTGCCCATGGTTGAAGCCGACTTTGACATCAGAGTGCGCGAAGTAGGGGTACGTTTGTCCACCGATAGCCATGCCAATATCGAAGAAGCAGATGTTGTCGTGGCTGGAGGCAAGGGCATGAAGAAGGCGGATAATTTCTCCATGCTGCGCGAGTTAGCCGGGCGCCTAGGCGCGGCCGTGGGCGGCACGCGAGATGCCGTGGATCGCGGCTGGCTAACATACCCACAGCAAATCGGACTGAGTGGCAAGACAATATCGCCCAAACTCTATGTTTGCGCCGGCGTTTCGGGGTCCATACAGCACTTAGCTGGAATAAAGACGGCGGAAGTTATTGTCGCCATAAACCAAGACCAAGATGCCAATATTTTTCAACTCGCTGACTTTGGCATCGTGGGCAACCTCTTTGAGGTAGTTCCGCTCTTCAATGCCAAATTGGCAGCTTACCAGAAGGAGGGAAAGTAAGTGCCTTACAATCCGGTAACCAGCGAAATTATCGAGCAGTTAAAACAAATCGTTGGCACGCGAAATGTATATGCTGACGAAGAAAGAATGGAAGCCTACTCCCACGATGAAACAAATAAGGCGGCTTACGGGCATATGCCTGAAGTAGTAGTGATGCCGACAACCGCCGAGGAAATCGCAGCCATAGTCAAATTAGCCAACCGCGAGTTTATTCCAATCACTCCCCGTGGGGCTGGCAGCGGGCTGTCGGGCGGCGCTATCCCCGTTTTTGGCGGTATACTGCTGTCGGTAGAGAAAATGAATAAAATAATAGAAATCGACTACCCGAACATGATGCTCACCGCAGAAGCGGGCATAGTCACTAATGATATAAATTCCCTAATAAAGGATAAAGGTCTTTTCTATGCCGGCTACCCTATGAGCGTAGAGACCTGTTACCTAGGCGGTAACATCGCCGAAAACGCGGGCGGTGGCCGGGCAGTCAAATACGGCGTGACCGGGCGCTATGTCATGGGGCTAGAGCTCGTGACCCCCACGGGGGACATCGTCGAGCTAGGCGGTAAGTTGACCAAGGATGTAACCGGCTATGACCTCAAGCAGTTAATCGTGGGCTCAGAGGGGACATTAGGCATCGTCACCAAGGCTACGATCAAGCTCACGGGCTTACCCACCGCCAAATCTAATCTGTTGGTGCTATACAAAACGCCCAAGGACGCCATCGACACTGTCCCCGTGATCATGGGTAAAGGGACGATCCCGACCAGCATGGAATTTATGGATAAACTGTCGGTGCAGACTTCTTGCGAATACCTAAATGAGAGCCTGCCTTACCAGCAAGCTGGTGCCATGCTCCTGCTCGAAATCGACGGCACCAATCAAGACCAAGTCGATCTGGCCACAGAGGAAATTGGCGATTTGTGCATGGAAAATGGGGCGATCGAGGTCTATGTGGCTGACAACTACACCACCCAGGAGCGCATCTGGAGCGTAAGGCGCAATATCGCCGAGGCCTTCAAGGTCGTGTCTCCTGTACAAAGCCTTGAGGATATTGTTGTCCCGATTGCTGCCATTCCCGAAATCATACCCGAGCTCGATCGCCTTTCGGCAAAGTACGACATTAAGATACCGTGCTACGGGCACGCTGGAGACGGCAATCTTCACGCTACCTTGGTCAAAAACCCTGCCCACACCATGGAGCATTGGAATGAGATGCTACCACCCGCTCTGCGAGAACTTTATGCGGTGACCACAAAGCTCGGAGGCAAGATCAGCGGCGAGCACGGTATTGGTCTTAAACGCAAAAAGTACATGAAAGAAAACATGAGCCCTGTTGAATTGGAACTGATGAAGGGCATCAAACGGGCCTGGGATCCCCTGAATATCATGAACCCCGGCAAAATTTTTGACCTCAACGAGGCCTAGGAGGGAGAATCTATAAAAAGGAGGACTGCTTGTGGCTACAGTAAAAATTCCCTATGCCAGGGAATTTGTCGACTTAGAGATTGATGACCGTAATCTAGTGGGTGTCTTAGCTTCGCAGGCCGACCACTACCAGAGCATAGGCACGCAAGAGGATATTGTCCGGCAGGCACTCGAGAATCCGACGTCCTCACCTCGCCTATGCGATTTGGCAGTCGGCAAGCAGAAGATAGTCGTCATCACGAGCGACCACACGAGACCCGTGCCAAGCAAAATAACCCTGCCCCTTCTCTTAGATGAAATTCGGCGCGGCAATCCGACGGCTGAAATCACGATATTGATTGCTACAGGTTTTCACCGGCTAACTACCCCCGCAGAGATGCTAGCAAAATTTGGCGAAAAGCTAGTCCGCGAAGAAAAGATCATCAACCATGACTGCCGTGATGAAGCTAGCCTCGTCGATCTTGGCCTTCTACCCTCGGGTGGCCGAATGTTGCTAAATAAGCTCATTGTCGAAGCAGACCTCCTGGTATCGGAAGGATTTATCGAGCCGCACTTTTTTGCTGGTTTTTCCGGAGGCAGAAAGAGTGTCTTGCCCGGAGTAGCCTCGGCAACTACCGTCTTAGCGAACCACTGTTCGCAGTTTATCGCCAGCGAATATGCGCGAGCCGGCATTCTCGAGAACAACCCCCTGCACATTGATATGCTCTATGCCGCCAAGCACGTAGACTTAGCCTTTATCCTGAACGTGGTCATCGATGCCGAGAAACGAATCATCCGCGCCTTTGCCGGCCATATGGAGAAAGCCCATGTAGTGGGCTGCGAGTTCGTGGCCAACTTAGCTGCCGTCAAATCCATCCCAGCGGATATAGTTATCACTTCAAACGGCGGGTACCCTCTCGACCAAAACATCTATCAAGCCGTCAAAGGCATGACGGCAGCCGAAGCTACCTGTAAAGAGGGCGGCGTAATCATCATTGCCGCTGCCTGCAATGATGGCCATGGCGGCAGAGACTTCTACGAAACCTTTTTGCATTGCCCCTCAGCCACGGAAATTTTCGAAACAATCATGAAAGTGCCCATGGAAGAAACGGTGCCCGACCAGTGGGAGTCGCAAATCCTAGCACGCATTTTAATGAAACACAAAGTGATCCTAGTTAGCTCGCACTGTGACCCCAAAATGATTCAAGACATGCACCTCCTACATGCCTACTCCCTGCCAGAAGCCCTAGCCATGGCCTACCAAATGAAAGGCGAACACGCCTCCGTGGTGGTCGTCCCCGACGGCGTAGCGGTGATTGTCGCTTAGGGACGGAGGAAATGCGACACCGCCGCGAAAAACGGTGCCCCCACTTTGCCTTGTGGCGAAGTGGGGGCTACACGGTCGTGCCGGCAAGGTGATACAAAAAGAAATTTAAGAGCGTTTGGTCAACTCAGCAGAATCTCGACCTCTATTATTCGCGACATACATGGCCTGTATTCTTTGGCGATCGGCAAGAGGTTTTGCCTCTAATATTGTCAATAAGAAATTTTGTCTTGCAAAAATATTCCTCGCCTCAAGTCGTCGAAGGCCTTGTTCAATTCTTCCTTTGTGTTCATGACAATAGGACCGCCCCAGACTACCGGCTCTGCTAATCTCTGCGAGCTGATAAAGAGCACTTGCGCGCCTTCTGCTGTGGCCCGGATACTTACTTGGTCACCAGCGGTAAGCTTTACCGCTGTCTTTGCTTTCACCAACTCATCGCCGACATAGGCATCTCCTAAAAGTGTAAATAGCATAACCGACCGATCGCGATCCGTTTTTACGACCGTGGCGCCATGCGCGTTTAGCTGGATATCGTAAAAGTTCAGGGGCAGATACTTACTCTGGTATCCTTCTTTCCCCTCAAATTCACCTGCCAACAACCTTTTCTTACCCCAGGCAAACTGGATCTCTTCAATTTCACCGTTCTTTATCCTGTGATAAGCTGGCGGGACCATTTTGTCCTTGGCAGGAAGATTAAGCCACAGCTGCACACCGAGCATCCTCTCTGCTGCAGGCAATCTTTCTTCATGCATGATTCCAGAACCGGCGGTCATCCATTGAACTTCTCCATTTCCAATGGTGTCCGCATTGCCTAGGCTGTCTTGATGCGTCATAAAGCCACGATACACGTAACTAATTGTTTCTATTCCTCTGTGGGGATGCATGGGGAAACCCGCGGTATAGTCCTCCGGATTAGTGCTATCAAATGAGTCGAGCATCAGGATCGGATCAAATTCCTGGACAGTGGCGCTGCCTAATACCCGAACTAAACTCACTCCGGCTCCGTCCGTCGTTCTGTATCCCCTAACCTGCTTGCTGATTTTTCTCTCCATAAATTATCCCCCTCCTTAAAACATAGGCCGGCCCCGCAGTCGTGCCACTTAGAGATCCGTTACTATTCCCACAAGTAGGCCGTCATCGTTAGTGAGCCAAGCTCACAGGACTTATTATATACACTGATTTTGTCATCGTTAGCTGACGCTCCAAGCACATATAGTAGGGGATAAAAGTGATCCGGAGTAGGCACGGCCAGCTTAGCTACACTACCCAATGCGTTATAGTTGATGATTTTTGTCCCCTTGGCAAACCAATGCGCTGATACAGACAGTATAGCCTCGGGCTTGGGCAGTTTGCTAGCTATATTTTTCCAATTTTGCGTATAGTGGTTGTCTAGAATGGCGTTCATCGGAGAACCATGCCCGACAAACAAAACCGGCATCTTTGACATACTGGTTCACGTCCCTTCCTGCATCATCGCCCTCGCAGCATTCAGGTGCACTATATACCTTTTACTGGCCAATTAGAATCTGTTCTATGCCTGTACCAGCTAGGAAGAAGCAGGCGCGAGAAACTCCCCGCTTTTACAACGGTAAATTGCCCCGCATGGCAAAGAAGCCACTGCCAACATCAACCAAATCACCTAGCTTTGTAGCCGATCCACAACTGTAGGGGATGAATCTGGGGATGCTGACCAAGACGCTCGTCATATCAGAGATGCGTGCATATGCCTTACGAACATAATGGCCTACGACGCATCCCGTCCACGCGCATGGGCACCTGGCTACATTGTGCGTTTTCCCTGCCAACGATTTTCCACGCCGCCCAAGCCTTCACCAGCTACATAGCGCAGTTGTCACTGCGCCAAGATCTCGGCGCACGGCAGACGCCTCAAGCTCCAAACAGTCTTCACCCGGCAAGGATGCGCGGCAAAAGTTGTGGCCGCCCTAGGCAAGGCTACGTGGTGCAACAACTTGCCCACGATACAAGTCGTGCTGTGTAGCACGCAAGTTTAACTCTCTTTCATACTGCCTAAGCAGGAGCTCTTCTTTTTCTGTGGCGATGGAGACTACTAGACCCGACTGCCCCATTCTGCCAGTCCTGCCCGCCCTGTGTAAGTAGTCGCGGGATTTCTCAGGCATATTGAGATTAAACACATGTGTGACACCAGCGATGTCTAACCCCCTGGCCGCTAGGTCAGAAACAACCAGCAGGTCGATGTCTCCCGCCCTGAAGGCATCAAGCACCGCTTTGCGCGCCGCCTTATCGGAGTGGCCATGCATACCCGCCGCCACGAGGCCGTGGTAGTTCAGCTTATCGACGATTATCGCAGTTTCTTCACGGTCGCCAATGAAGACTATGGCGCGTAGCGGGCGTAGGGCAGCAATGACCTTCCGCAGGGTTTCAAACTTATCACGCTTCTCCGTCACAAAGTAGATATGCTCTATAGATAAGGGCACTTCAGGTTTGACGGTCTCACGGATAAAGATAGGCTCCTTCATCAGTTCGCGGGCATATACCTCTGTATCCTTGTTGATAGAGGCCGAAAACATTAGCAGCTGCCTGTCCTTGCGGGTGCTCTTAACAATGGCCCGGATGGTTGCAATACTGTCCCCACTAAGAAGATTATCGGCCTCGTCAATTACTACAGTCTTTATGGTGTGGGCCGCAATCTTACGTCGCGCTATGAGCTCCTGAACCCTGCCTGGTGTCCCCACAATCACGTGTGGTTTTTCTCTCAGCCGCTCAATTTGACGCTCTATGTTCACATTCCCGATGGCCGCAGCCACCGTCAGTTTAATATCTGACCCCTGCGATAGCATTTCTATCTGCTTAAGTATCTGCATGGCAAGTTCATGCGTGGGAGCAAGAACTAGGGCCTGCATCTCACGCTTTGTCGGGTCAACCCTCTCAAACAAGGGTAACACGTAGGCCAGCGTCTTACCTGTCCCTGTTTCCGATTGCACCACAATATCTTTATGGGCCATGGCTTCGGGGATGGCTTTCTGCTGTACAGGTGTGGGAACGATGATGCCCTGAGCCTGTAGGGCATCAATAAGCGAAGAGTCAAGCTTAAACGCTTGAAATGTCATGTTCATACTATCACCCTCTCTTAACTTTAATCCCTGCCTAAATAGTATATCCTACAGCCCTACATTTGCCATGTGATTAACCCAATCTTCTCGCCGGCACCAGCAGCAGTTAGGCGGTAATTTCTAGGCCAGAACTTAGCCAGAACAGGCATTGTGCTAACTACGAAATGAGCTACTTCGACCATCAACAAGGCTTCATACCAGAGCGTGGCATCGCCAACTGCGAGGTGTCTCCCGCAATACTGTAGCTAAACACCAAAATGCTACGAACAACCCCGATCAGCGCAAGCAATAAAAGAATGCGAAGAAGGAGCAGAAATCCTGCTTCTTCTTCGCAAGACATAATGCGCAAGAACAATCCTTATCTTCACTTTGCTTTAAGCAAATCGCGGATTTCTGTAAGAAGAAACTCTTCTCTGCTTGGGGCTACAGGAGCAGGCTCTGCCACTGGCTCCTTTTTCTTTCTAGACGTAATTAGCTTGATAACCATAAAGATTGAAAAAGCAATAATCAAAAAGTCGACCAAGGATTGCATAAATGCGCCATACCGCAAAGCCACTTCTGCAACATCTCCACCTGCTGGCGTGATGATGTATCGCAAATCCGTAAAATTTACACCGCCCAACAGAATACCTACCACTGGCATCAGCAAATCATTGACCAATGATGTGATTATCCTTCCAAACGCTGTGCCCATAATTACTGCTACTGCAAGATCCACAACATTCCCCTTAAAGGCAAATTCTTTAAATTCTCTTAGCATAAAAACGCCTCCTAATTACGATAATATAGCCATTCCATTCCACATCAGGCCCCTTAAAAAACCGGTCATGTCGATAGGAGCGAAAACATGAAGTCAACCCATAAGCCAAGAAATGGAGCCGCGGCGATCTCGCAAGCTAGAGGCTCGCAGCTCTTGTTCTGACGGAGATTGCTTTCACCCATCCAAGCTTTCGTTGTGGGTTTGATTCTATTTTGGGTAGCACCAGGCCTCATGCCTCGCGGCCTGAAACGGTCATACCTCAGTCCATCTCCCTCCGCCTTGCCGTTGCCACCTACTCTTTTGTGAACAAACGCAAAGGAAGCACGCCAAAATGATTCCGGAGCAACAGGATAAGAGAGACCGCAAGGAGGACTACCATGCCAATAAGTGATATGATTTCTAATGTGGCGAATTCTCCTTTAAATCCTGCCGGTGAGTTTAAAAATTGGTTAACACCAAGATAAGCCCACGCGATTGGAAGCGGGAAAACCGCATTACGAATCTTTAAGACAACACCGACTGCCAGAGGGATCGCAACGACCAACATGATGATTCCCCAGGTTTCTTGCGCCAGTCCAAACCCTGACCAATTCAGCTTGATCAGAGCTACGGCAGCGTTGACTACTGTTGCGATAAAAAGCCAGCCGCCGTAAAGCCCGAAGGTCGCAGGCAATAACCAACGTTTGTCTTCGCGAATTTCAAGCAGCTTCATGCAAATCAGTGCCAGGGTAACCACAAAGCCAAGGATGAAAAGCGCAGAAATCTCCACCAGCACAAAAGAAAATGCTACAATCCACGCCATGTTAAAGACGCATGAAATCCTGAAGAGATTAGATATCTGATCGACCGCCCTTTGGTAGTAGGGATCATCCTTCTTTATGATCATGGCACTTATCGATATTAGTACCAGCGAGTAGATGACGCTCCAAATGCCGAAGGCAGAAGGGCTTGGCGTAATCAAAGTAATATACCTATCCGAAATTTGCCCCTGCGTCAGTCCGTTGATCAGACCCATAGCCCCTAGCGTGTTGATAGCCAGCGTTACTACGAAAAAAATCAAATTTACCCAGGATTGCTTTACTCTGCTCATACTGCTCCCCCTACTATGGTGTTAAAGGATAACACCTGGCATCAGACATATACAGAAGGAGTGGACATCGCGTCCGCTCCTTCTGTTTAATTCAGTTATTAGATATTATTTAAACTCTTTCGATGCTGCGTTCATCGATGACGAGCGAAAGGTAATTTTCTTAATCGGCATCTTGTCTTTAAGAAGCTCGTAGAAAAGCTCACAAAGATTCTCGCACGTAGAAACTTTTTTGGTCACAACAATTCGGTATTCCGGGTATGACCAAGCAAGTGGGTGGTCAATTTTTTTGAGAGGAACACAATGCTCTGGGTCATTGATAATGCCTTCCTTTTTGTAAACAGCAAGAACCGCGTCAAGAAGCGGGTCGCCTTCTTGAAACAATGTTGCGTGGTGGAAATGGTCACAAACTTCCCATGCTTTTTTGACACCATCTTTACAAGAATGCGCAAATCCCGTTACTGGGTCAACAGTGTCTTCTAGCTCAATCGTTAAAAGACCTGAATGCCCGTGAAGGTGCTTTGCTTCTCTCTTCCAATTCATAAAGCGATGGGCGTATTGGAAATCAAGGGTTGAGATTGATGTGTACTTATCGTTTGACATGAAAAAATTCCTCCCTTAACGTCGGTTTTTGATTGGGCTGTGACCGCAGGCCACGCCTGAAGTCAGCTAGTTGCTTTTTCGCCAGGATGCAAGGCAGGGCGGCTTTTGTATGTTAGCGAGCAATACCCATGCGGCTCCAACCATGCCCCTTTAGCGATGACAATTTACCATGTTACGCCTGCCACTCCCAAAAGCTAATGCCTGCAGCACCTCCTCTACTTGTTTTCATTTATATTCGAAAGGCATCCCGGACAGACGCCCTTGAAATATATATTTTTATCGTCAATCTTAAAGTCTCTTAAATCATCGCTTACGAGCGAATCAACATCGATACGGAAATTATATATTGACCCGCAGGAATCACATTTGAAATGACCATGGTTTTCAACCACAATATCATACCTGGCCTCATTGTCTTCAATTGTGATTACCCTTACCAATCCCGCTCCGGCTAAAATATGCAGAGCGTTATATACTGTTGTTTTGGACAATGTCGATATATCCCTTTGCAGGTCGGTAAAAATCTGATCCGCGGTAGGGTGACATTGATTTTGATAAAGATACTCTAGCACCTTCAACCTTTGATGGGAAAGATTGATTCCTTTATGGCTGATTTTGTTCCTTAACTCTTCAAATGATAGCTTCAACAAGTTCACCGCCCACTATGAAAAGCATTGCTAAGTTAAATTCGATGCTAAGTTGAAATGATTATATATTAAGTATACCCTGGCAGATTAAATAACGCAATAGTGCGATAAGTACTTAAGTACTTTGCTCCCTGAGTTCCCGAAATGCATAACGGTGATTGGCCACTAATGACCGGCATTCCAAACGCGTACATGAACGAAGCCTATTGGAGCATGAAACTGGCTAAACCACCCTCGTTATAAAATCCGGGAATGTAGGTTATATCTTGTGTCGCAGTTAATCAGCGAACTTCCTCAATTCCTCGCGAAAAGCCGAGTGCCGGGGGTATTTGCTCAGATATTTATTTACAACTTCTTTCTTGGCCGATTTTGCCCCAAGAGACTCTTTTACCTCTCCCAAAGCAGCCGCTAATAAAGCGACGTCACCATACTTATTTCTATGTTTTCCGCCTATGATTGCTTCTATTCGCTTGTCAATGAGGGCTTCTAGCCACAGAACGTGTGACGAGGCCTCATCCACTGTCAAGGTATAGTTCCCCTTCCAGCGACAAAAAATACCCCAAAAAACTTCTTCGCCTTTTTGTGTACTCGCCTCTGTCGCAAAAACAGCGTTTTCCAACATGAACACGAGATTTTGGCTCTCATGAAACCCACTCCGGGCAGCAACCTGAACTGCTATCTTTTTGCCAGCTTTCCCCAGGATAGAGCCTGCATAGAGATATAGAAGCAGCAAATCCACCCCATATCTAACAAAATGGCTAGACCAACCCACGGGGCTCTTGTGTTCCAAGCACCAGGCCTTAATCTTGGCGAAATGGCCTGCAAAAAAACAAAGAGATTTATACTCAGCTTCAGTGTGTGTATTTCTCGCGTTTTCAGAAGTGTCTTTAACATGAGTATCCGATATGGGCACCTCGTCTATTCTTTTTCTAGCAAGGTCTTTATAGCGCGCGGCTACATCGGCATCGAAAAAAAGTCTTAAATAATTAGCTACGGTTGAATTGGAATAAAAAGCTTCATACCAGCTAGCCTTCATCAGTTGTAAGTCATTTATGCCATGCGACGCCTGTGCGACTTTAACGGCAATCTCACCGCGCAACCTACAATCGCCTGCTAAGTTCGCAAGGGCCTCTTTGCCAATTTCTATCATGCTCTCGTAGGCGTTAACCTTTTCATATTCCAGTACTGCGGCCATGTAGAGGGACGGATGCAGCCCGTAACAAAGTCTCGCGGCTTCGACTAGACCCTGCGTTCCTCTAAAGTACAAGGCCCCTTCGCGCAATAGTCGCGCGGCAACTTCGCCTTTCTGCAACATGAGGAAGTCAATCCACTCCTGGAAGAACAAATCTAAACCGCCTAGATCTTCTCTCCCTACCGAAAGAATATCCTCAATATGTATGTCCTTGAAATAAGAGAGGATGAAATATGAAAACAAGCGTGGTGCGCGGTTGTCCGCCGGCTGCAATTGATATTCTGCGTACAACACATTTAGTGCAAGTACCCTTAAATTAATGCTAACCAACTTTTCCTGGACCAATTCTTCGATTCCAAAATCAAAAGAATCTCCGCTAGACTCGTTTTCGACCAAAACCTGTGTTCCCATAATTAGCTCAAACACCGACAACGCCTCGGCATATCTACCGTCATTCACACAGGCGCAGGCCAACAAAGCTGCATCTTCGATGGCCACTCCTATGCCTTCCTTGTCCTCATAGTGCCAGATCCACTCGTCTAGACAGTAGCCATCAGAATAATCCTCCTGCCCTTGCGCAGATAGACACAACTCACAGTCTTCAATTTTTGCGAACACTTCTCTTACCGCAGCTAATTTCTGCTTAAGCACCTCAGGAGACATCTGTTGCTTTAAGTGAAATTTAACGCCACTTGGCTGTGGCTCCAATTGACTACCGCAATCGTGAAGTAACTGAAGAAACTCAGCCCGTTTCTTCTCGATAGTCTTCCTGGCTAAATGATGCAGGCAGATTCTTAACTGTTCCTTGCTCATACCATCTAGCAAGGCGCATGATTCCTGAAGAAAATCTTTCTGGTTCATACTTCCTCCTGCCCTCCCCTCGATATTGCCAATTCGCCGCCTAGTTCATTCATTATCCACCAATCTCACCGCTAGCGACGGACTTACCAGTCTGGCTGAATTTCCACCACTGCTTTTTGCCACATACATGGCCTGGTCAGCTTGTTTAATAATCTCTTTCGCCGATGGACAGCCCTCACTCACTTCTACAACACCAATACTCAAAGAGGGATTCCAGTACTGACTTAACTCATGCGTAACTAGCTTAATGGCTTCTGAGTGCAATTTTTCGGCGAGCTGGATGGCATTTTTCCCATCGCAATGATTACAGATCACAACAAATTCGTCCCCGCCAAATCGGCACACAATATCGCTGCGCCGTGTATTAGCTAGCAAGAACACCGCTATCCACGTTAGGACTTTATCGCCACAGTCATGTCCGAAAGTATCGTTGACAGCTTTAAACTTGTCAACATCGACAAAGAGTACCGAAAAAACAACCCCGTAACGCTTCCACTCATTAATAGACGATTCAAGTTGGTTAATTGCATGTCGCCGATTGAACAGCCCTGTCAGTTCATCCCGCATAGCTATGTGCTCGAGTCTGTCGTAGGCCCTCTGTAACTCAAGGGTGCAATGCTATTTTTCCTTCGAGCTCGTTATTCAACTTGGCTAACTCTTTGTTTTTCCCATAAACTACAAAAAACAGTGCCTTCAGCGCTTTCAACAGGGGTTCAGCTGTAATTTCATATACACTTTGTTCTTTTTCATATGCCACATTAGGCGCTAAATTGCTTTTTCTTACATTTTCTATCTGCCTCGCGAGGCTTCGATCCATACTCAAAATGTGATATGCCAGCCAACGTATCAAAAATTGAGCGACCTCTCCCAATTTATAAGGCGACTCTAGCAAAGACAAATCCGAAAAATATGTAGCTACCTCGCGATTAAAGTCATGGTGCGCCTGGTAATGAGTCTCCTTGTGCCTAGCGTCAACTTGATAGTGCTCCATCAAATTTTCTTCCACGCGAAAGTGACGATACACATAATCCGTGAGATTACCGTAAATTTCTTTAATTATTCCATTATGGATGGCCTCATCGCGGAAACTCATTTGAATAAGTTCGTTTATTATCTCAACAAGCCCATAGTGTTGCTCGTCGATAACCCTGATTCCAGTTTCAAGCTCGTTGCCCCATTGAAAGTATTCTGCTTGCATCTGCCCACATCCCTCGAATTATTCTAGTTGCATCTAATGCCCCCTCACTCACTTGAAGGCATCGATGACTACTGAAAGCAGCCATACCTTTGCCGGAGACCTCTCTACTGGCGAAAGTGCAATCCACCGGCATTGAACATACCTATTCTGCTTTTTTCTTTTGGGTAGTCCTGACCTTCTTTCCTAGCTGGTCATATGTAATCCACTCACCAACTGTCTCTCCCTTGGCAAAATGACCTGAACGCTTGATGGTGCCGTCAAGGCGGTACCATTCCCAGTAGCCCTCAGGCTGACCATCGATTACCTTTCCTCTTGACCAGATGGTTTTGCCGTTGGCATGGTACTTAATTGTGTAACCATCTATCACTACCAACTGCTTTTCTTTGACGACGCTAGACTGCACCAAATCACATTTTTCCTGGTTCACTTTACATCTACCACCTCGCCTAATAGTCACGAACGACGGAGTCGAGCATTTGCGGGCTATGCCTGTATCGCCTTGGCAGTCCTACCCTGCCGCGCAGTGGTGCTTCTGCCATGCTGACCCACATCTCAAGATTAGCATACCCCGGCGGGAAACAAATTCAATGCCCCGGTGAATTTGTCATTAGGCCCTTCCCAGCAACTAATCGAAAAGAGATGTTCTCTCCACATTAAGCTACTACTGGGATGGCGCGCATGCTCCATTTCATCTTCATAAATGTAGAAATATACATACAGAAGAGCTAGAATAGGGATTAGTACCCGCCCTGCGATTTTGCAAACGAGATGGTACGCGCCGTGATGCGACAGGAATGAGAAGGAGTGAAAACGATGAACAGGGATAGTGCAACAAAAGCATTGTTTGATTCTTTTGCCCTTGCCCTTAATAAGCGGGACAAGTCGCGCTGCATTCAATTGGTTAGAGAGGCCCTAGAAGACGAAAGCATCAGTATCCCCGAACTCTATGAAGGTGTTCTGTCCAGGAGCTTGCAAGAAATTGCCACCAACGAAAAAGAGCAGAAACTCGCCATCTGGGAGGAGCATGTTCAGAGCGGAATAGTGCGTTCTGTCATTGAGATCTCTTATCCCTATATTATGAATCTAATCGCGAAAGATCAGAGCCTGCCCCGGCCTACCGCGGTGGTCTGCTGCCAAGAAGAAGAATACCACGAGTTAGGGGCGCGCATGGTTACAGATTTCTTGACACTTCTTGGCTTTGACGCCTTTTTTATCGGCGCCAATACACCTGCCGAGGAGGCCTTAGCGGCCGTCGTGACCCTGAAACCACGGCTAGTGTGTATTAGCGTTACCAACTTCTTTCACTTGACCAAGCTCCAGCGCCTTATCAATGGCATGAGGGCTCATATGGCGCGGGGCGATGTCCCCAACTTCAAAATTGTCGCAGGAGGCTATGCCGTGAAAAACACCCCTGGCGTCACCGAGCAACTCACACCTGATTACTTCGCTTACTCCTACCGTGACTTAGCGAAAATCGGGGAGGCGACGGTATGAGTCTGGCTTTTAGAATTGCTCTGCGGTTTCTGACCTCTAACAAGGGCCAGACCCTAATGATTGCGTTAGGAATTGCCATCGGCATCTCCGTGCAGATCTTCATCGGCTCATTGATTCAAGGGCTACAGGTAAGTCTCGTGGACGCAACCATTGGAAGAGCATCCCACATAACCATCCAAGCAGTCACAAGGAGTGATCTTGTTACTGACTACCGGAGAATAGAGCGATATGTGGCCGCAAATTTCCCAGAAGTCACGGCCATCTCCCCCACGATTACTCTTAATGGTTTGCTATCCATTGACGACAGGTTTGACAGAGTACTTTTCAGGGGCTTTGACATGGCCGAAGCGGACGGCATTTACAGGTTTAGCGACGCCATCCTTGAGGGCGGAAGCCTGCCTGGCCCGGATGAGGTACTACTTGGCACAACCCTGGCTATTAACAATGGCCTAACCGTGGGCGACATTATCACCTTAGTATCCCCTGACCGTAACACTCACGAAGTAAGAGTGAGTGGCTTGTTTGACTTGAAGGTAGCGGCCATCAACGAGAGCTGGGCTGTCGGCGAGCTTGCCATTGGTAGAGCTCTTTTCGCGCTGGGTGCCGATACGGCAACTGCGGTAGAGATGCAAGTAACAGCCCCCTTTGCGGCTGACGCCCTATCGGCTGATATAGAAATGGGATTGGCCGACAATGACCTAAAAGCCACTAACTGGAAAGAAGCCAACGAACAGCTTCTCAGCGGCCTTACAGGACAAACAACTTCCAGCCTGATAATCCAAGTGTTCGTAGTTATATCTGTCGTTCTTGGGATAGCCAGCGTGCTTGCCATAACCGTCCTGCAAAAGTCAAAGCAAATTGGCATCCTAAAGGCCATGGGCATCACTGACTCCACCTCGAGCCTTATATTTTTGTTTCAAGGCTTCTTGTTAGGAGTCGTTGGCGGCCTGCTAGGTATTTTGTTTGGCATTGGCTTGCTCTGGTCATTCGCTAGCTTCGCGCTAAATCCAGACGGGACACCTGTGGTACCCATCTTCATTAACCCCTGGTTCATTGCCCTGTCCGGGCTTATCGCCGTGGCGGCCTCCACGGCGGCCTCCATTGTACCCGCCCTAAACTCAAAGAAACTCTCCCCAATTGAGGTGATCCGCAATGGATAGCATTATTACGCTCAAGAAAATAAACAAAGCCTATGGTAAAGCAATAAAGACGCAAGTGCTGTTTGACCTAGACTTAAGTATTGCCCCTAGGACCTTTAACAGTATCATTGGCCAGTCAGGCAGCGGGAAAAGTACCCTGTTGAATATCCTGGGAACCCTTGACCGCCCTACATCTGGCGAGGTCATTATCAACGGGCGTCAAACAGAAAGTCTTGCGCCAAATGCCTTGGCCAGCCTGCGCAATGAGACCATTGGGTTCATCTTTCAGTTCCACTACCTTCTACCTGAATTTACTGCCTTCGAGAATGTGCTCCTGCCCTACCACATTCAAAAGAAACGCGCTGACCGCGGACTAGAAGCGAAAGCGCATGAGTTGATGGACCTAGTAGGGCTCTCCAAGGTGAAAAACAACCTCGCCGGCAATATGTCCGGCGGGCAACAACAACGTACGGCCATTGCTCGATCACTCATCAATAACCCCAGCATCATTCTCGCCGATGAGCCCACGGGCAACCTTGACTCTGACACCAGCGAGTTGGTGTATGACCTACTGAGGAATATCAACAAAGAGTTTGGCACCACTTTCGTAGTCATCACGCATGATCGCCGCATTGCCGAAAAAACAGATCGGATTATTGAAATTAAAGACGGACGCATCGCCAGTGATTTTAGCAGAAAATAGAGCCAAGGTAGTTTTAACCTCTTTCGTCATGTAGCCATCCTCCCCGTAAGGCCGCCAGGCGGGCTGAACAATCTAGATCCAGGTTACAATCCATGGGAAAGTGAGCACTACTAACTGCCAGCGAAAGCTAGGGAGCCTTAATATCTACTTCCTGCATAAAAACAGCTACTACTTGGGGGTCAAAATGCGTGCCACTCTGCTCCTGGATATGCTCTAGTACCCGTTCAATTGTCCAGGCACGGCGATAAGGGCGGTCGCTGATCAGCGCATCATGCACATCGACTACAGCAAAAATACGCGCCGATAGGGGGATCTCTTCCCCCTTAAGGCCACGCGGATAACCGCTACCGTCCCATTTTTCATGGTGGCAGTAGGGTACATCGAGGGCTGGAAGCAAGTAAGCTATCTTTGACAGCATCTCATAGGCGAAAGTAGGATGTTGACGCATTATTGTCCACTCATCGTCCGTCAACTTGTCAGGCTTAAATAGAATGGCATCGGGGACACCCATCTTGCCAATATCATGCAAAAGCACACCTCGCCTTATGTGTAGCAGATCTTCTGCCGGTATTCCCAATTTTAGTGCGATACTCAAGGTCAACTCAGCTACCCGCTGGCTGTGGTCACCGGTATCCTTATCTTTCAAATCAACGGCATAACCCCAACCTGCGATTGTGGCTTCATAGGCACTCTGCAGGTCTTTTTCTGCAATTTTTCGCTCAGTAATATCCTGTCCTTGCGCAATAGTCGCAACTAACTTGCCTGCAGAGTCATAGATGTTCGCCGAATTCCAAAGAACATCTTGTTTCCTGCCGGAGGTGTGCATAATCGAGATGTCTTTTACTTCCCAAAACTCCCCTGCGACCGTCCTATTGATGTAATCCATATATTCCGCTCGTCTTTCTTCAGGAAACAAAAACGCTATATCTTGTCCTATTACCTCATCCCTAGCACTCCCGGTCAACACCTCGAAAGCCCGATTAAATTCCGTTATTTTTAGATCCGGAGACCAGGTCATGATTGGGGCGTTAGCGTACCGAATCAAACTCTCTAGATAGTTCTTGGTTTTCAGCAATTGACTTTCTGACTCCTTAAGTGCAGCCGTTTCCCTCGCCAGACTGCGCCGATGATAGGCATTTTCTAAGATCGCAGGCAATTTAAACAGATAACCTTTGTTCTTGACAATATAATCGACAGCACCTAGACCAGCATAGCAAGCAAAATTAGCATAAATGCGAATGTGACTACAATCAAATCTCGATAATGGGACCAAAGGGTTGGTGTATAGTTCAAAAACACTGTGTAAGCAGGCAAATTTCTTTGGTCAACACGCCATTTCATGAGCTGCTGCCAGTCAAATAGTGGGAAATTGAATACCTCCATGATTGTTGTTTGCTCCGTTAAGCTGAGCGTTCCACGCTTGTAACTCAGCCCTATTTCTGCCGCTTCACTGCCAAGGTTGGCAATGCCCACAATGGAGCCTCCGAACAAACCCTGCGCTATGTGGACCTCTCGTAGAGCAAAAACTGGAACATTGGCCGTTCTGGCCACTTGCGCGGCCACCTCCGCCGGCACAAAAGTCTGGCCAGCCACGTCCTCAAAATACGAGCCATAGATAGCGACCGTATTTGCCGGCAATGAAGCAATGTATTGTAGCATTCCTTCATAAGTGAATGCGGAGGTGTCCTTAATATCTAAACTTCCTGGCAATGCATCTAGTGCCGCCCTAAGCGTGCCATAAAACGGGGCCTTATAATCATCTTTACCCATAATGATGATAATGCGCCGTGTTTCAGGGAAAAGATCAAACATATATCGCAAGGTCCCCTCCGCATCCACGCGGGAGCTAAGGATTATTACGCGGCGCGGGGCACCCACCCAGGCAGGCTCTTGCTCAAAGATGGGGATAAGCATGGGTGCATCTGGGAAAAAATCATGCCCCTCCTGAGCGCGAAAATCTACCGCAGACTGATTAATCGTCACAATCAAACGGATATCCTTTTCAAGCAACTTACTCCGTAACGACGCCATGACTTCAGCGCGATGTCTTGCACCTGGGAAGCGGTGAAGATCGAGAAATTCTACAAAAATGTCCTCGCGGCTCATCCCCCCTGATACTAACGCCCCAACTAAGGGCGGCATTATCGCATCCACCACGGGAATTCCATACTGTGCTCCTACGAGAATCAATATCTGACCATTACCTAGTATAAGATCACGGCTATGCGATTGAGCTGACCCTGCCAAACGAAAAGCGAGCACTAACACAAGCATCATCAATACAGATACCACTCGCTTAGCGACACTAATCATCAAAACAATGGGGACTGTTCCTCTTGTTGCGTTCAACTTTTCATCCGAGCGGCAGTGGAAGCTACTATGAATGGAATTGCTTCCGCTGGAAACGGCGAAACACAGCTGGCGTTGATTTCACACAGCACATATGTATCGGCACCCAGCTCGTCCCTAGGTCCCAAAAGAAAATCACAGTCCCAGATGATTGGTAGTTGCCAAGCGTCAAGGCGCAGCAGCTCTTGCGCCGCAGGGAGCCATTCTTGCTCAAGTTTGTGTTTGAGTAGCTCAAATTCATTCTTGGTTGGCGGATAGTACAGGCGCGGACCAGGTTGCGGGGCGGTGGAGGGTAGTGCGCCAGCTGGAGCCGGAAACAGAGCGTTTACGGCTTGGTGCCCAAACCCTACCACTTGGTTGTGCACCAAGTAACAACGAATCATGCCCTCAGTGAGACGCTCCTGATATACTTGGTCAATGACACGGCCCTCGTTAACAAAATAGGGCCGACACAAGTCGAATAGTGCTCCGAGAGGCATCATCTCTTCATACGCTCCTCGGATTGCTTGCCGCACGGAGACAGGAGTATCAAAATTTAGCTCGGCAAAATCGCTACGCCGCCCATGCTCAGGCTGTTGATTGCCCAGCCATTGTACTCTCCATACGCCTATGCCGCCATTACCACGGTACTGCTTTAGTACCCTGGTCTCCCCAGAAGCCAGTCGTCGGGGCAATTCTTGGCACATCTGTTCTAGGGTGAGATAAAGATGCGTGTCGCAGCCCCAGCCCACTTCGCGCGTGCGATACAGTACTTCCTTGGTGCCAATCTGCAAAAGCTTTATCTCTACGTCATGGCAACAATCGTCGTGATAGGCGACTGGTTGCGACACAATGCCCATGTCGGCAAATCCCTGAAACAGCTTAGAAAACAGGTCACTTTCAACTGACGACTTTCTCCCCACTGTCCGGTTCTCAGGATAAAGAATGGCTACCCGTTCCTGCTTGATGGCCATTAGTTCTCCCCCTCTCCTTAGCTGCAAACGAAGGGGACTGTTCTTTTTGAAACAAAAGGAAACGTCCCCCTTGTTGTCTCCGTTTCCGGGCTATTCAGCAAGTATACTGCGCAGCTCTTTTTCCAATACAGGAAGAACCTCGTACAAATCGCCCACTATACCATAGTCGGCGATGGAAAATATCCATGCGTTCGGGTCCTTGTTGATTGCGATAATGGTTTCAGAAGAGCTCATGCCGGCTACATGCTGTGCAGCGCCCGAGACCCCGCAGGCAATATATACTTTCGGCGAAACCGCTTTGCCTGTTTGACCGACTTGGTGCGCGTGCGTAATCCAGCCTTCTTCGACCGCCGCGCGCGAGGCCCCGACTTCTGCACCAAGGGCTTTCGCGAACTTTCGTATCACATCAAACCCTCTGGCTTCGCCTAAGCCGCGCCCGCCCGTAACAATGATTTCCGCACCTTCTAAATCTACTTTTTCACCAACGTGCGCTAGGACCTCCACAATGCGCGTCCTAATGCCTTTGGGATCAACGCAAAAGCTTTCTTTCACAATTTCTACATCACGCGACGCAAAGGTAGGTTTTTTAAACACGCCAGGCCTAATCGTACCCATTTGCGGCCTGTGTTGTGCGCAAAAAATGACTGCCATGATATTGCCGCCAAAGGCCGGTCTGGTCCAGGCGATGCAGCCGGTCTGCTCGTCTATGTTAAGCTCGGTGCAGTCAGCCGTAAGCCCCGTGCCAATCCGACAGGAAATGCGCGGCGCTAAATCGCGCCCGTTAGTCGTTGCGCCTATCATCACCGTAAGCGGCTCGTATTTCTTGATCAGATAGGTAAAAGCGGCTGTGTAGGCGTCCGTTGAGTAATGCTTATACTCTGGCCCCGCGATAGTGATAACGCGGTCGGCGCCGTGATCGCCTGCTGCCTTGGCTGCCATGCTTGCATCCTCGGCTATCACCACACCAACCAAATTGCCGCCTTGTGCTTCTGCCAGCCGCCGGCCGGGGTTAAGGAGTTCAAGGCCGACATTTCGCGGCGTACCGTCGGGACGCGTTTCGATGAATACCCACAAATCCTTAGTTGCCATACCCACAATAACTTGTCCTCCTACTCAATATCTTTGACGACGGTGTTATCGACCAGCAATTTCGCCAGCTTAGCGGCTGCTTCCCCTGGCGGGCCATCCCGAAAGACAGTCCCGCCTTTTTTCACCTGGGGGACATAAGTCTTTCTCACCTGGGTTGGCGAGCCTTTCAGTCCGATTTTAGCTCTGTCAATCCCATTTAAATCAGCGACGCCGATGCGCTGAATCTCCATCTTTTTAGCCGCGAATTTGCGTTTTGCCGATGCCAAGCGAGGCTCGAAATTCGGCTTGGTAAAGGTCACCACACAGGGGAAGTTGACGGCTAAGATTTCTTTGCCATCCTCTGTTTCTTTCAATACGTGGAGTTCGCCGTCCTTGACTTCACAAGTCAACCCATAAGTGATTTGCGGGTAATCGAGGCACTCGGCAATCTGAGGGCCAACTTGGGCGGTGTCGCCGTCAATGGCCTGCTTGCCGCAAAAAATCATGTCGAACTTAATGCCTTCGAGGGACTCAATTTTCTTGATGGCTTCGCTTAAGATATAACTTGTCGCCAACGAATCGCTTCCCGCAAAGAACTTGTCCGACGCGAGATAGGCCACATCAGCCGATGTCGACAAACATTCACGCAACGCCGCCTCCGCTTGCGGTGGCCCCATACACAGGGCGCAGATTCTAATGTCTTTGTTTTTGTCTTTAAGCCTTGCCGCCGCTTCGAGCGCATAGCCATCATAAGGGTTTACTATGCTCTCAACGCCTTCGCGGATAAGAGTATTCGTTTCTGGGTCGATGGATATCTCTTGCGTGTTTGGAACCTGCTTAATGCAAACCAAGATGTTCATGCAGTCAACCTCTCCTTAAGAAGCATCATCAAAATAAACGGCGTGCAGCGCTTTAACTGTTCACTAGGTCCTCAAGCCTAAAGCAGACTTTACCCGGGTTAAGTATAAGTTTGGGGTCAAACACTCGCTTGATGCCTTTGTGCAGCTCGATGTTGCGCGGTCCCACATACTTCTCGAAATACGGAATTTTGCCGTAGCCGATACCATGCTCGCCCGTTAGCTCGCCACCCATTTCTTTGGCTCTGTCGTACATGGCAACCATCCAAAGGTGAATCTGGCGCTTAAACTCTGCTTCCTCCATGTCGTCAGAAACGCCGAAGATGTGTAGATTGCCATCGCCGGCATGCCCAAGATATGTGATGTCAAAGTCATACTTATCGGCTTCTTTCGAGAAGAACTGCACAAACTCCGCAATTCTGTTGATGGGGACAACCACATCATTCTCGTCAAAGAGCTTGTGCGTCTCAAATATGCAGTCCAAGAAAGCGCTACGCACATCCCAGATCTCCTTTTTCTGGCCGGGAGTGTCCACAATCATAACGTCCATTGCGCCCGCCTCAAGGAGAAAGTCCGTTATTCTCTCCGTATGAGGTTCAATTTCGTCCATTGAATCCCCGTCAAAGATCAGCAGGAGATAAGCCTGAACTTGCTTGCCTTCCACTTCTTTAGGCCAAACTTCCTTGCCTACGAATTTCTCGCTCAACAGAAGAATCTCTCGCTCAAAGAATTCAACCGCTGTCGGCCGAAAGGTGTTTGTAAATATCCCCGGCACACATCTTAGAGCAGTATCAAGATCCTCAAACGGTGCTATCACACTCACGTCAAACTTAGGTGCTTTGATTAACTTAAGCTTAAGCTCGGTGATGATGCCTAAGGTGCCCTCGGAGCCTGTAAAGAGTTGGGTTAAATTGTACCCCATGCTGGTCTTTGCTACGTTCGCACCGATATCCAAGATTTCACCATCGGATAAAACAACAGTCATCCCCCGAACATAGTCTTTAGTTGTGCCATATTTAATAGCGCGCATCCCGCCTGCATTGGTCGATACGTTACCGCCGATAGTCCCTAGCTTTTGGCCAGGGTCGGGCGGATAGGAAAGACCGTGCTGCAAGGCTGCGCCTTTTAGGTCTTGTATAAGCACACCGGGCTGTACAACTACGCCGAATTGCTCCAAGTCCCAGCTTATGATTTTCGTCATCCTAGCAGTGCAAAGCACCACGCCGCCGAGCACAGGCACAGCACCACCAACCAGACCTGTGCCTGCCCCCCTTGTCGTAACGGGGATGCTGTGTTCGTAGCAGATTTTCATGATCTGCGACACTTCTTCCGTCGTCAAAACATCAATCGAGACTGCGGGCATACGCGTGCCGTAAATCGGCATTTCGTCACGGCTGTAGTCAGGATTGACGTCATTACCGACAACAACTCTGCCGGGCACCACCTTCTCCATCATGGCAATGATTTCTGTGGTCACCTGATTGTAGGCCATAATCAACCATCCTCCTCACAATGTCTTATTTTATTTGCCGGTTTTGTAAGCTTTTCGTCGCTTGCTCATGCGTTTGAAACAGCATCTTGGCCAAAGAATACACCCGCCGCAGTAACATGTGCGGCAATTGGTTTGAGTCTCCGGCTGCGCCTGTTCGACTAACCCCCCCAATTCCACTTGGTCTGTGCTGGGAAGCATAAATGGTGTGCCGCCATCGCCACCTGCAGTTATGACTTCATCCTTATTTCTGCGCACCCCGCAAACCCCACCCCCTGTCGCCCTTTAACGCTCGAATTCATCACATTAACACATTAGTTGCGCAATAGAGAAATCCTTCACGATCTGCCACTAGATTGTTAGATAATTTCTTACGCCGTGAACAACTGAGGGGACAACTTTTTTGTTTCACGCTGACCACCGCCCTGCAAGCCGTCTCTACCCATAGGACCACAAAGGTCCGCTAGCCCGGATCAATCAGTACCGCGGCATGTATGTAGTGCGCCGAGAACTCAAAAGCCCTGCAATGACATTGAAACAAAAGGAAACGTCTCCCTTGTTGTCCCCCTTGTTGTACCACGCGAAGAGGAGCTGGTGGTCTATATTAGGTAGGAGTCCCACTCAACTTTAATAACTGAAATATCGAAACGAATCATCTTGTCAAATGTATAGCGTTTGTTCAACCATTGGACGAATCTCGCGCCAAGGTAATATCCCACATCTGACTGTCCATTATAATTGACCCAATCTCCAAAATATCTTTGGTTACTGTGTGTCATAGTTGTCAAGTCATTATTAAAATCTGCTTTTATACCGGATATATTGGCATCACACCAATCCAGCCATCCATCCACATTCTGATGAAAGAAATTATCATCATCCATCAATTTCTGCTCAAAATACATAGCGATTCCTTCCGTGAACAACTGCCACAGATATGCATCTGCCTTTTCATATTCTCTTGCAAATCCGCCATACTGCATTTGATAAATATGTCCCAATTCATGATAGATCAAAGCCTGCATGGCATTGATATCGCACCAATTTAACTCAATGATTTTTTCAATTCCCAATAAAACATATTGTCCAGAGTCCAAATTAACAACCCAACCAGCTCCATTGCATAAACCTACATATAAAATGATAGCTGCATCAAGAGATTGCCCAAAAGTTTGAACTAATTTTTTCTCTAGATTTTCCGTAACCCTCGCAAATGAATCAACAGCTTTTACTCTTTTATCTTTGTTCAACAATAACGCATTCAAAACTGGTAAATAATCATTTTCGAAATTAAATCCACCGTTTTTGATTGTATATTCCATATCCTCTAGAAAAATATTTTTGTGTTTCGGTATAATACTATCTATATAAGTAATCCAGTACTCCAGTTTGAAATTGCCATCCTCAAATAGTTTTTCAACATCGTCGACTGCGTTTACTATTTGCAACATATCACTTAATCCCCCTTAAATTATTACATACAAATTAAGATCTGTTATTTCTTCCTCGAACTGTACTTCTGGCTGCTGAGTTGCGTACCGTCATCATATGTGACGATATTGCTTCGCTTTTTCTTTTCATACTGAACAGCCCTGAACTCGCTCTCCGTTATAGTCGGAGGATGACATTCTTTCATCTGGTATTCATATTCCGTAAGCGTCAAACGTTGCGCAGTGATGTTTCTATATAAGTTGCGTGACATCAACACCACGCACTCAACATGCGCCGTATGCGGGAAC
>Ga0209837_100011_pt1 | contig 28194 bp, 30 predicted proteins | sample 3B3metaG_FD_184149 | JGI IMG/M metagenome (GOLD analysis project Ga0209837, IMG submission 184149) | Freshwater bacterial and archeal communities from Indian Creek, Illinois, USA to study Microbial Dark Matter (Phase II) - 3B3 metaG... | ecosystem: Environmental > Aquatic > Freshwater >...
GGCCAGCACCTAGGACGATACACCTTCCATCCTATGCCCTCATCTTGCCAACAGGCAAGGTGGGGGCTTTTTGACGCTTACGGAGGTATGCAATGCCCCCGAAGTCCACTTTTTGCATCTGCTCATGCGTCCTTCGCCATGGCCCCGCCTACGAGGCTGGCAACAAGCATCACCGCGAATCCGACTAAGAACATCAGCCCCAAGCCAATGTCATCAAAAAACAACCTGGCAATGCGCGCTACCAGCGCCATTACGGGGAGATAGTAAAGCTGCGTCATCATCCCAACGGCATTTGGCCAAAACTCGCCTTGCACATACACTTGGTATATCACGAGTAGTAAAACGGCAAATGCGGGAACCTGCATCATTATTGCGTGTGTCAGCGCCGTGTCCTGCGGGCGTCGCACCTTGTAGCTTAGATACCCCCACAGGCCGAGCAGGGCTGCGCTGAGCAGAACTGAGTAAGACTGCGAAAATCTTGGCGTTGCAGCATCAAGCGCAACCCCCGCCAAAAGAGGCATAAGACCTACAAGCAACAGTAACCATGTTCGCTTCACATTAATTGCCCCTTAACTTTTTTGGTCCCAGCAGCAAGCAGCGTGCCGCCAAATTTAACCTCAAGCCGCGGCGAACTGCTGAATGACGGACGGGATGGCGTCTTTCGCGGCCCTTTTAAGTTGGCTTTTGGCCACAGCCCATTGTGTCTTTGTAGATTCATAGCTTCCCTCATTGAGGGCAACTAGAAGCACGGACAACAGATACTGTTCTAGCGATTTACATAACTCTTCCGGGTAGGGGTCTTGTTCGGTTAAGCAGAGCAGAAGATCTCTACGCGAAGTGTGTGCGACGCGCGCGGGGAAGCGAGAGTCGCTGTCAATCGTCCGCAGTACCGTCAGCGCCTCGTCATTCTGACTCATCTTAACAAGGCATGACCCCCAAATGATAAGTGCGGAGTCTCTGCCCCGACTTTCCCCTAACGCTCACCACCATGGCTTTTGCCCACAGCAGCTTAGGGTGGTTTGAAGTCTCCACCTGTATGACGACTCCGAAGGGCCTTCCTTCATCTTTTGTGTAGCAAGACTGTACTTGCGCTAGTTACAGCCTTCGTGGCGCAACGTCCCTTTTGCTTCGTATTTTGCTTCAGAGACCTAGGACGGCAGATAACTGCTGGCTTGGTGAGTGAACATGGTATAGTAAACACCCATTGCGGACATCAGCTCTGTGTGCGACCCCTGCTCAACGATGCGACCGTGCTCTAGAACGAGTATCCGGTCAGCGCTACGCGCTAGGGACATGCGGTGCGTCACAATCAGGGCCATCTTATCACGGGCTAGGCGGCGCAGTGTCGCCAGCACTTCGTGTTCGCTCTGGGGGTCGATAGCTGCCGTTGGTTCATCTAGAATCATCAGTTGAGCTTTAGGCTGGCGAAGTAGCGCCCGTGCTAGGGCAAGGCGTTGCCACTGCCCGGAGGAGAGATCGGTGCCTCCTTCAAGCATTGTACCTAGCGGCGTGTCTAGGCTTGCCGGAAGTTCTTCCACTAGCCTGTCTAGGCCGACTTCCCTAGCCACAGTCAAGAGCGTGACATCATTCTTCATCTGCGATAGGTCTCCAAACCCAATGTTTTCGCGCGCGGTAACCGGGAAGTGCGCATAGTCCTGACAGACAACCGCAATCCGTTCGCGTAGCTCCCCTACGTCAAGCGACCGAATGTTCTCGCCGTTCCAAGTAATCTCGCCTTGGCTCGGGTCGTAGAGGCGGCACAGTAACTTCGTTAACGTCGTCTTCCCGGCACCATTCTCGCCGACAAGCACGACTGTTTCTCCAGGGTTTATGGACAGGTTGATCTCTTGTAAAGCAGTCCGATCGCTAGTGGGATAGCTAAATGAAACATGCGAAAAGCGAATGCCGGGTACTCTAGTTTCTAAGCTACACTGAGGGACTGGCTCGCTAGCTAATGCGGACTTCATGTCAAGGACATTGAACAAGGGGCCCACGCCTTGTGCCGCTTGGTATAGGTCCCCCCCTTCAAAGATCATTAGCTCGAGACTGCGCCGCACTTGGAAGATTAAGCCCGCGAACAAGGCCAAATCACCGATGGTGTAGGCTCCGCGGAGCGCTCCGTCAACAACGAAAACGTAGGGGATAGCTGCTCCAAAAACGCCAACGACGGACCAGCCCACGATCATCCATGTGCCGCGGGAACGTGCTGCCTTCATCGCCGAAAACATGGCACTAAACCGCACGTTCCAATGCCCGAGAAAGAAAGCGGGTAGTTGGAACAGCCGCACTTCCTTCGCATAAATCTCGGTCAGGAGAATGCGCTCATATAGCTTCATGTACCGCACATTCTCAGATTGCGATTCCTCTACGTCCCAACTAAAATCCTCAACCCGTGCTACAACGACCACCGCTGGCAACGCGGTGAGAAAGAGCGCAAGCGGCACCCACCAGGCGATGGCAGCCGTAAGCACGAACGCAGGCACAAAGGCAAAAAGGCCAATGAGCATGCGCCCAATGGCAGTGACTAAGCGCCAGAGATGGTCCACCCCTTTTTCTGCCAGTTGCAATGTGTTTAGGGCCTCTGGGCTCTCAAAAATAGAAATATCGTCGAAGCCGGCGACCTTAGCCAGCAGTTGTCGGCGGGCCTCCCCACCAGCGCGATCGCGGAAGTTATCGATCTGTAGTCCGCGAACTGTCCCGACAGTGTCCATAATGAAGATAAACACGACAAACGCTACTATGGCCTGCGGGAGGAGCGATCCTAAGTGGGCCAAGAGCCCACTTTCCTGCCCACCCGCAAGTCGTGTTACTTCGTCGATCACGATCTTGCTTGTGTAAAGTATCACTATGGGGGCAACGCCCAATAGTAGGTTCAGCACAAGCAGAAGTCTAACTTCGGCCGGGGCAGCGCGGCAGCCAAGCCACAAGGCACGCTTAATGGTCTTTAGTTTTTGCTTTAACATCAGCTTGTATCTCCTCAGCCCGCTGTCGCCCCGCTCTCCTGTGTCAGAAACCTCGGTTTCTGCCTTTCTCTCGGCTCGCAGCGGTGTATTCTGCTTTGCGCTCAGGGGGGCACCTACAACGTGTGCGAGACGAGCAGGTGGGCCGCAAACCCCTGCGGGTAGAGCTGTTCCCACTCTTCTCGTAGGGCACCGTAGGCCATGCCGTCGTAGTAGAGGCCATTTACTATGCGGGCCTTGCGGAAGCAGGCCTCTTGCCTAAAGCCTAGCTTTTCCGCGAGGCGTAGCATGCGGGTGTTCCCTGACCAAGTGGCCAGCCCGATGCGAACAAGGGCAGGATTAGCCTGCAATATGTAGTCCGTCCAAAGTCCAAGCGCTTCATAGCCTAGGCCGCGACCCCAGTAGGATGGGTCAAAAATACTGACGCCAACGCATAGCCAGTTAGTTTCCTCCCCCTGCCAGTACCATGAAACCTTGCCGATGAGTTTGTCCGTTTCCTTACAGGCGATGGCCATGGTGTGGCGCGGGGTGGGGAAGGAATTGCCCACGATATCCGCTTCGCGGCTCGCAATCATTTCCTCGATTTCTGCTGGAGTTGAGGCGGGATAATATGGGCCGTCGAACTTTTGCCACTCGTGCTCAGGCTGCAACCAGTGTCTAAAAAAGGGTTGGTCAGGCAGTGTCCAGTCGCGGACATCGATAAATTTCCCGGTGAGTCTGATCAAAGCACATCCCCCAGTCGGAATATTATACATAGGCATTGTGCAATGGGCATAGATAGGTTGGTATGCAAACTGTCCTTTTTTTGTGTATCCAAAACGAACGCCGAGTATACCGGGGGAGTTTCACCCCCAGTCCCTCACAGAACCGGACGTGAGCCTCTCGACTCATCCGGCTCGTGTTATTTGGTCACTGGGGAACTCCCTTGCACACTCCAGTGGGCAAAGAGCCTAGGTTCTCGCTTGGCGATGTTGCTTAACCATTGTGCAGCACATCTTTGTCGCCGGTGGAGAGTCCTTAGCTTCCTCCGTATCCACTTTATCAGCGCCACGTTGATGTGGTGGGGAATTTCAGTGTTCATTGAAATTCCATTCAATCACCGTTTTCATCTTGGTTTTGTAAAAGCGCCCATAGTAGTTGAGCCACCCTCGTATTACCGTATTGTACTTGACGGCTATCTCCTTCAAGCTGAGGTTGGTCTGCATATACAGACGCCACCCCCTGATGGTCTGCCTCACCGCCTTCTTGGCTTTGTTGCTAACAGCCGGTAAAAAGAAGAGAAATATGCTACCATCTGTAACTGCTCACGCAACACAGTCTCCAAGGTCCTGACGCGGGCCGCAGAAGTCGGTCTTAGTTGGCCTCTGAAGGGGGACATAACCAATGGGGAGCTTCATGCGCTCCTGTTTGGTTCCTCTGCGATGCCGCCTTTACGCAGACGCCCAGACTATGAGCAGGTACATCGTGAATGGAATTTCAATAAACACTGAAATTACCCAAATGGCCAGAAGCGGCGTGACACTTAGCCTGCTGTGGAATGAGTACTGTGAAGAGTGCCGACGCGCTGGGGAAATACCCTTGATGTACACCAAGTTCTGCCTGTACTACCGGGAATTTGCCCTGCAAACGAAAGCAACTATGCACATTGATCGAAAGCCCGGCGACCAGATGGAGGTAGACTGGGCTGGCCAAACCGCGCACTTCGTTGACACAGATTCGAGTGAAGAGATTCCCGCATCCATTTTCGTAGCCGTGCTAGCTAGTAGCCAGTATGCCTATGTCGAGGCCTCTATCTCGCAGAACCAGGAGTGCTGGATTGCGGCACATGTCAACGTCTACAAGTTTTTTGGTGGGGTAACCCGCATGCTGGTGCCGGATAACTTAAAGACGGGCGTTCAGAAGTCCTCGTGGGATACGCCGTTGATCAATATGAGCTACCAAGAATGGAATTTCATTGAACACTGCAATTCCCCAGATGGCCGAACACTACGGCATTGCCATTATGCCAGCTAGGGTGAGACGTCCCAAAGATAAGCCAAATGTAGAAGGTGCCGTAGGAGTAATATCTCCTTGGATTCTCGCTGCTCTGAGAGACCAGAGGTTCTTCTCCCTAGGGGAGTTGAATGAGGCAATCAAAGAGGAACTTACTGAGTTTAACGCCAAGCCGTTTCAGAAGCGTACTGGAAGCCGTCTGAGCGCCTTCACCGAAGAAGAACCACCATTGTTGCTACCTCTCCCAAAAACGCATTACGAACTGTCACCATGGAAGATAGCCACTGTCCAGTTTAACTATCATGTTAAATGCTAAGCTTAACATTTAGCATGATAATCTACGCTAACCTATGCGGTCTTCCCAGGGATTAGTCAAAGCCAGAACTCATAGGCACAACCACCTATAATCCCACATGCTGCAATGTATTTTCCAGTCTTCGACTACACGCGCGCAGCGCCTGAATGTTTTTTACATTGTGAAGTCGAATGCACAGACTGATAACAAGATTGCGCAGCGTCGCCATAACTCGTGGGCCTTCTTTGGCGCGAATCTGTCTTGCCCCTGCACCAAAACTCTCCAGGTCCAAGGGTGTCAGCACTGGTATTAGGATTCGACGGGCTACTAGGTGCAGTGGCGACTGCTTTTCTTACTGCTGTGCTAAATCGATTGTAGACATCCGCTCCATCAAAAGGAATTTGCGTATTTGTGATGAATTCTATCTTCCAGGTTGTCCAAGGTTGCACTCTATATCTTGACGGCGAAATCTTCTCAATGCGTGTGATTCGATCATTCACCACAAAGTCAGCCTTGAGATCTGTTCTCCTGTCCATCTGCCAGGAATCGAAATGCAGACACCAGTTCCCATTGCCTCTCACCTTGCAAGTCCAACGAAATGGTGTACCCAATACTTCCTATGTCAGTTAGTGGAGGGACCGGAGGTGGTGTAGGTTGCGGTTGTACACCTATAGGCTGTGGCCGCGGAGGAATCAGCAACACCCCCCTTGCATTGTCTGCAGGGCCAACTCGGTTGGCAGAACCCGGAAAAAGAATAACGTTACTTGCGTCAATCGGAATGTCAAAGGCAATCGCTATTACCCCCGAAAACGAAGGCCCTATGTCCTCTAGATGCCATGTTTCTGTCCTAAAGGCGTGATGATGCCCCAGCGAAGCGGAAGAATCCATATCGAACCTTCTTCCTAACGAATCCACTACAACCCAATTCGTACCGACTTGACGGGCAAATAGGGCCCTATTCCTGAATTCAACAATAGCCACCAAGTATCTTCCCTTAGCGATGTTTTGAGTAAACATGGTGCCCAGGGTATTGTGCTGTTCAACTCTCAGGACCTTGTAGTCCCAGTCGGCGAACGAAACGGTGTCACCAATGGTCGCAATCACTGATGCTTCAGCGATACGCTCTGCGGTGCCACCCTGACCATCGGCTACGGTCACGGTGATGCTGTATGTCCCCACAGCATTTGGGGCGACCCAAGTGACATTGGCTCCTGATCCTTGGATAGTGCCGCCAGAAACGCTATAACTGAAGGTCAGTGGATCGCCATCCGGGTCGCTTGCTGTTACAGCGACCGCTGTGCTTTGCCCGCGACTTACGCTAGCGGGACTAACGGCGACAGCTGATACGCTTGGCGCGCTGTTGATGACGGGCACTTCAACCGTATGCTCTGCGACGCCGCCCTGACCATCGTCTACGGTCACGGTGATACTGTATGTCCCCACAGCACTTGGTGCGACCCAAGTAACATTGGCTCCTGATCCGTGGATAGTGCCGCCAGATACTCGGTAGCTGAAGGTTAGCGGATCGCCATCCGGGTCACTTGCCAATGCCATAATGTTGACTTGTTGAGCACGCAGTACGCTGGCGGGGTTGGTCGTGATGTTGGCAACAACCGGTGCTCTGTTAGCCACTAAGACGGAAAGACGATGGTTTGCGCTTCCACCGGTCCCATCGCTGACACGCACGCCTACATAATAAGCGCCTGCTTTTGCAGGGGCATGCCATACGACACTGGGACCGCTACCGGAGATGTGCCCACCGCTCACTTCATACACGTACGTCAGGCTGTCACCGTCGGGGTCATTGGCCACAGTCACTATGTTTACCTGTTGGCCCCGATACACAGCGGCGGGAGCAACCGTTAGCGAAGCGATTTGCGGCAGGGCACTGCCAACCGTCACTGTTGCGTTTGCCTCATCCCAAGCCACGCGGAATCCCAATGCCTCGCTGACGAAACGCAGTGGCACCATGGTTCGCCCTTGACGCACCGAAGAGGCCACATCTAGCTGTACCACGCGCTCATTGACAGTGGCTCGACTCTCTCCTATGCGAAGGATGACACGTGTCCCACCTAGCTCTAGTACTACACTACTAGTCCTGTCTTGCCACTCTACTGTGGCCCCTAGGGCTTCGCCTATAGCGCGAAACGGCACCAACAGGCGGCCTGCCTGCGTGACTGGTGCCACCTCACTCACCAAGGGTCTGCCCAAGACCACAAGTGAAATAGGTCTGCTGGCATGAGCGTCAAGCCCAACCAAATCAGCAAATTGCATCCCATATGACGTGATGAGGAACATGGCAATTAGGACGCGCGCCAAGAACCACAACTGTCTGCTTCGATGTATCATGTTGATGTCCCCCTTATGTTCACTAATTCCCTTTTGCCTTATCTCAGCGAAAGCAACTGCGACCTCGTTGGTGGTCATTTCGCATTCCCTGTTATGGCTAAACGCTTCGCAAGGCGCGAGCCTGCACCAGCGCGCAGTCGCCTAACCAAGCGACTGCCGTTGAGAGAAACATCTCACCCGTTCATGTGGGCTTCGCGCCTCTTAAGCACAAGTTCGATGCGACTGACGCTGCGCTCAAGTGTCACAATCTCGAGCTTGCCTTCTGACAAACTCCCGCCGTCTCCACCAAGGGATACACGCAGAACCAGCGGTAAGGTACCAATATGCAGCATCTCAACCCCGTGGGAGGCTCAATTTGTCATAGTGCCGGGTCGGCCCCTTCTGGTACCGGCCTGTACTAGCGGGAATCCCTCACCGACGATAGTGCTTACGTCCTAATAGTATCAGCGCATATAATCGTCGTCAGTAAAGCTTACTGCAAAGTTGTGCAGTCCGCATTCTCCGCAAGCCATTGTCATATTCCCATGTTTCCTTGCATTCTCTCCAGTGTTTGCTTGTTGACTCAATTCCACAGATGCGGCGCTTTTCCTGCACAGCGCACACTACGCACATCATGATTTTTGATGCCAAAACAAAATTCTAGGACTAGGCGAATAACCTCCATTCATCAAGCAGGAGGGGAAGTCTTGTGTTTGACAAAATAGAAGGGCGGAGAATTGCAGCTAAAAGTTAATACGGGCTATGGCGATCACAACACCTCCGCCACCGGACTCATAAATGGCACAGCATGAGGTCTCATCCGCGAAGAAACTCCTGTCACAATCCGTCAACCTCTGATCCGACGCCCAAAAATTGATAGCGGTAGACCCATTGTATCCCCGCCGCTCACTTAACAACAATATTTCGACAATGGCGGGCATCACAAATGAAAGAGATCCTCTTGCTTTGAAGCCTCTATGTAGATTCGGTCTGAATTTTCACCTCCAACGCGGGAACACCTTTACAGCAGTGCAGCGTGGAGCGCAAGTTGCCTGATCTGGCGGCGAAGACAACCCTCAAACGCGCTAACATCCATGTGCTCAGACACAGGAGGTTGTTCGGAGTCACTTGGGCAATCCGACATAACCCTAACGCTAAACACATACAGCCATGTTATGCCCGAGATTAAACAGTCTGCAGCCAAGGTCATGAATACCATTCTTAGACTCGGTCGGCAGTTTTCAAAAGCTCTAGTTTAGCTGGTTGCTGTCAAAACGCTAAAAAGCTCTCCGGGCAAAAACCCAGAGAGCCTTGATAACACTGGAGCCGATGAGGGGATTTGAACCCCTGACCTGCTGATTACGAAATAGAAACAAGCGTTCGGTTGTGCCCTGTAGTTATAGATAGAGCCTTGATATTGCACGTTATTTTGTAGTGAGACACCCTGTGACTAAGGCGCATTTTGGACCCCTCGGCACCTTTTCGGCACCTCGACACAGTTGCTCCTCTGCCGCTACGGCGAAACGAAAACCCTCCCGTTAAGGTCCTATGCTTGACCCAGAGAGCCTTGTGATTGCTGGTGCGCCATCAGGGATTCGAACCCCGGACCCACTGATTACGAGTTGGTTGACGCACGTTGCATCTCATGTCGGTCAGTGTCGGGCAATGTCAGGGAGTGAGGAAATGCAATGGTTTTTTGACTGCAAACACCTGTTCGCATCAGCTCGCTGCGCGTAATTTCCCCGCCGTTGCTGTCAAAATTGCACCCTCGGGAGTTTCAACAGTCAGGCGCACGCAATTACGTGCTCTAAGAACTAACGCATAGTATATAAGGGGAAGCGTCCTTAAGAAACAAAACTCTCCCCTCAACTACCATCAAAATGTGCCCCAGGACACGGCTTACGGTAATCCCCGGCCGACACACGCCGCCTTCTTCTTAGCATCATGGGATAGCGGTAACTGCTTATCCCCTAACACACTCTCAATTGTACCCCCTCTTTTGCATGACGTTAAGAGATTAAGAAATGCACTAAAAGGTTAAAGTGAGAATTTTTTGAGAAACTTCACTAAGAAAGATAAAATCTGCCACAACTCACTGAAGCTCAAAACGGTCCATCATTGGCAAAATGCACTCCCTTATAAGCAATGCTATTTTTACAAGATCTGATTAAAGAAAGATGGGAGAACCTGCTCAGGTGTGGCTACCGTTTGGTAAAAGCTGCGGTGAACGGTGGGATGGGTAGAATAAAGAACAGTTCTACAACTTAGGCAGCAGGGAGGTCATTTCTATGGCTGTAAGGGCGGCCTCCCAACCCTTATTTCCCGCCTTGGTACCAGCCCTTTCAATAGCCTGCTCTATAGTGTCGGTGGTGAGTACTCCGAAAATCACGGGCAGGTCATTATCGAGGCCTACTCTGGCCACACCCTTGGATACCTCGGCACTCACGTATTCAAAGTGTGGGGTAGCACCGCGGATTACGGCTCCAAGGCAGATAATAGCGTCGTAATTATCGCTCTCCGCGAGACGCTGGGCTACCAGTGGTATTTCAAAGGCACCAGGGCACCACACCGCGGTGATATCGTCTTCGCTTGCCCCATGGCGTACGAGGCAATCCACCGCTCCGCCAAGGAGCTTGTTAGTGATGAATTCGTTAAAACGTCCGATGACAATGGCGTATTTGGTTCCTGTGGCAATGAGATGACCATCAATGACTTTCATCTTGCACCTTCCCTTCAATGTCTGCTGCTAGCATGTGGCCGAGCTTGGTTCTTTTGGTGGAAAGATAACGCCAGTTATCTTCTACGTCGTCCATCACGATAGGTACTCTCTCTACAATCTCCAGACCATACCCCTGCAGGCCATTTAACTTGCTGGGGTTATTGGTCATGAGGCGTAACCTTTTCACCCCTAGATCGGTAAGTATTTGAGCGCCGACGCCATAGTCTCGGAGGTCGGCGGGGTACCCCAGCGCAAGGTTCGCCTCTACGGTGTCCATACCTGTCTCCTGCAGTGCGTATGCCTTGATCTTGGCCTCAAGACCAATGCCTCGGCCCTCCTGCCGAAGGTATAGGACAACCCCGCTACCCTCTTTCTCAATGTTTTTCAGGGCCTGTCCCAGTTGGCCGCCACAATCACAACGCAGAGACCCTAGCACGTCTCCGGTCAGGCACTCGGAGTGTACCCTCACCAAGGTAGGTCGGTCGCCCCCCGGTTCTCCCTTGACTATAGCAAGGTGTAGAAAATCGTCTATGTCGTTGCGGTATACCTTGAGATCAAATTCACCGTGTTGGGTAGGCAGGTGGGCCTCGGCTACCCGGTATACCAGCTTCTCCTTCTTTCTGCGGTAGGCAATGAGATCTGCGATGGTGCAAATCTTGAGATTATGTCTTGCGCAGTACGCCACAAGGTCTGGTAATCTTGCCATGGTTCCGTCATCATTAATAATTTCGCAGATTACGCCCGCTGGGTATCGCCCTGCGAGCCGGGCGAGATCTACCGAGGCTTCGGTGTGTCCTGCCCGCCTGAGCACCCCGCCGTGCTTAGCTCTAAGAGGAAAGATGTGTCCTGGTTTGTTAAAGTCGCTAGGCCTAGTGTCAGGATCAAGGGCTTTCCTGATGGTCAGCGCACGTTCAAAGGCAGATATGCCAGTAGTGGTACCTTCACGGGCATCTATAGATACGGTAAAGGCCGTCTTCATGGGGTCGCGGTTATCCACAACCATGGGTTCAAGCCCCAGCTCATCGGCCCGCTCCTCAGTGATAGTTAGGCAGACTAGGCCACGCCCATGGGTAATCATAAAGTTGATGGTCTCAGGAGTCACTCCTTCGGCTGCCGCCACAAGGTCACCCTCGTTTTCACGGTTCTCATCATCAACCACGACCATAGGTCTTCCCTGCCTAAGTTCTTCTAGAATATCCTCGATGCTCGCAAAGTGTACCTGAACCATAGAATTGCCTCCCTGCTAGAAACCATGTTGCCGTAGAAAGTCCATGCTTATTCCCCGGGCCGCACCTTTGCGCGCGAGATGTTCGACCACGTACTTGCCGATGATATCCGCTTCAAGGTTTACCTCGTCGCCCACATGCCGGTGCTGTAGTGCTGTTGCCGAGAGTGTGTGGGGAACAATTGAAACCCAAAACCCCTCAGGTGTAGTGTCGCCAACTGTGAGGCTAATACCATCTATGGCCACGGAACCTTTGCGTACAAGATAACTGCTCATCTCACGGGGAGCCTGTACATTGAAAACGACAGCGTTGCCCTCGTTTCGTATACCACTAACCTTCCCTACCCCATCAATATGGCCGCTGACGAGGTGTCCCCCCAGCCTATCTCCCAGAGCCAGTGCCCGCTCCATGTTGACGTGACTTCCGCGATTGAGCTTATGCAGATTGGTCTTGCGAATGGTTTCAGGCATTAGGTCAAAGATAAGCTGTGTCGTAGAAAATCGGCTTACGGTCAAGCATACTCCGTTGATGGCAATGCTATCGCCCAGTCGAACATGAGCAAATGATGGGGGATGCTCTACGGTGAGTTCGCTTACTCGCCCGCTGAGCCGCACGTCAAGAACCTTACCAATAGCCTCAATTAATCCGGTAAACATTTGTTCCTCCTCAGATAGCCCTCGATAACCGTGTCTTCTCCCAATTGACCGATTCGGCATATATCAATTGGCCAGGCCATACTCATTTCGCGCAGTCCGTCACCGCCTACAGGCGATGGAGCTGATGCGCCACCCACGACTTTGGGAGAGACGAAGCAGACAACCTTATCTATCACCTGCCGGGAAAACGCGCCGTAGTTAAGAGTGGCTCCGCCCTCCAGTAACACGTGGGTCACCCCTCTTTGCCCAAGGAGAGAGAGCAGCGCACAAATGTCCACGCTATCGCCGTATGCGGGTAGTGGCAAAATCTCCACATTGGGGACAGTCGCTAGAGGGCTTAACTTGTGGTCCACTGTGTCAAGGCAGGCAATCCAGGTAGGGGTATGTGAGCCACTATGAAACACCCGGGCGTTAGCTGGGGTACGTAAATGACTGTCCAGAATGACCCTGATGGGGTCGCGGACATTGGAGCTACCATGGAGTCTGGTGGTGAGCAGGGGGTCATCAACGAGCACCGTCCCCACTCCTACCATTAACGCGTCTACCTCGTTGCGTAGCTCATGCACCCACTGACGTGAGCTCTGCCCCGACACCCAGCGGCTGTCTCCACTGGCACAGGCGATCTTACCGTCAAGGGTCATGGCCCACTTGGCAGTCACAAAGGGCCTGCCCTTTGTCATATAGGTTATGAAGGCTTCATTCAGCAGGCGCGCCTGATCTACTTTTAGTCCTACCTCAACAACTAACCCGGCCGCACACAGTTCCCTGACACCATTGCCAGCCACGAGAGGGTTAGGGTCAAGATGGGCTGCAACCACCCGCTTGATTCCCGCGGCTATAATCTTCCTAGTACAGGGGGGAGTTCTCCCAAAGTGGTTGCAGGGTTCGAGAGTAACGTAAATATCGGCGCCATGTGCTAGGTCACCTGCAGCTTCCAGAGCAAACACCTCTGCATGAGGTTCACCTGCTCTGGGGTGGTAGCCCTCGCCCACTATTGCACCGTCTTTCACAACCACCGCCCCTACCATAGGGTTAGGAGAAGTACGCCCCCTAGCCAGTGCGGCAAGTTTGAGAGCTCGTTCCATAAAACGTTGATCAGATTCACTCCACATAGCAACCTCCAAAACAAAAACCCCTGAGGATAGAATCCCCAAGGGTATACGGATACAACCAGGCCTCAAAATCAAAGAGACCCATTTGTCCTTCTTTCATCCAGACTATACTGTCGGCTCCGGAACTTCCCCGGATCTGCCTTGCGGCTCGCGGGCTTAGGCTATTCGGCCATCACCGCCGGTGCGGAATCGAGGGTATCCCCTCTCACCAACCCCTGAAGGATCTTATTCAGTTAAAACAATTATACACCCCTACTTGCTAAAGTCAACGGACTTCTACAACATGTGTCGTCGGACTGAGATATTGTCACCCTGTAAGCGGACTGAGAAAATGTCACCATGTCCCCGCGCATAGCCGAGGTCGGGGGATCTACTCGAAAGGTACTTCCTAAAAAAGTGCGAAAAAAGCTGTAGTCAAACTGCGATGAACCCTAAATGCCTGTGAATGAGAATCCTTGGCATTGCTAGTTGTTTCGGTGAAGCATAAAGAGATCGAACCGCTGACCGCTTGACTGCCAGTCAAGCGAGGGGTGTGAGTCCTCCTCGGGTGGGCTTGGCTAGAATCAGCAATATCAATGGTTTATGCGCCTATTACGAACGCGTGTTTGGCTTATTTATGCCCCTCTTGGCTGGCTTCCGTTAGAACTTTTGTTAGAACTTTTGTTAGAGCATCATACTGGGGAGACCACTGATTGCTAATTATATTCCGCACTCTGTATCTCGTGCTAGGTCGTGTCGGCAAGTGGCATGGAGTGAGGAAATGCAAGGGCTTAACGATTGCCCACTCATGTTCGTGTCCGCTCATTGCGAGAAATTTCCCCGCGGTTGCTGTCAAAAAAGAACTGGTGAATGCTTGTCCTTGACTAGGTTTACCTGTATCGATAAGATGATAATGGTAATCACTATCATGAGGGAGCGAGAGGATGAGATTTCAGTGAAAAAACTACTACAGACAGAGTCGAAAGCCCCCAAGTACCACGACATCATTGATTGCCTTATTGCCGCAATTGAGGCCAAAGACGGATACACATGCGGTCACTCTTCCAGAGTGGCTGACATGTCCACGGATATAGCAAGCATGCTGGGCATCAAGGGAGATCGCTTTGAAAATATTCATATTGCAGCTCATTTACACGATATAGGAAAAATAGGGATCCCAGAGCACATACTGAATAAGCCAGGCGCCCTACTTCCGCAGGAATGGTCACAAGTAAAAGAACATCCCGTGACTGGCTATAAGATATTATCCAAGTCAAGCCTTCTTGCTCGGGTCGCCACAATAGTTCTCCATCACCATGAAAGATGGGACGGGAAAGGATATCCGCACGGATTGGTGGGCAACCAAACTCCTATTGGCGCAAGAATAATTGCCGTGGCGGACGCCATTGACGCTATGATTACCACAAGACCCTACAGAAAACCATTATCGTGGGAGGAATGCTATCATGAGATTTCGGCCAACAAGGGACGGCAATTTGATCCGACAGTGGTCGATGCCGCATTTTCGCTTAGAGAAAGGTGGGTAGCGCATCGTGCGCAAGCGCAATCCTGCAGTAGTGGGTGGTAGCTACTCTGGCACAACTGTCTTTCGTAGGTCGAAAACACTTTGGGCGGTGCCCCTTTTAGTTTGGCTAATATTGATACTCGCTTCGCTCGGTTGGAACGTTTACTCTCTCACGAAAAATGTACACACAACCTTCAAGAATGAGGCACGAACCCTGAGCGAGGTAGTCTTATCAGTTATGCTGTGGGCAGAAAAGCATGGACAGGTCTATCTGCCAGTGTCGGAGTGGATTCCAAAGGAGCCTTTTTATGTGCCCCTGAAATACAGAGATGTGGAAACTACATGCGGCTTAAGGCTTACACAGGTTTCTCCGGGTGGCATCGTACACCAACAAGCTGAACTCGGATGGCTTCACGGGTTAACGCGCAAGTCTATTCGCGTGGTTAGCCTCCAATCGGCTGATCACACCACTGCCCCATCTCAGTGGGAGAGTGAAGCGCTAGGCATGTTTCAACGAGGTCTCGCTGAAAGGTTTGGCATTGTAACAAACGCCGGCGATACCATCTTTAAATACATGGTGCCCATCAAAATCAAGTCCGCTCAAGGCTTCGGGGGAGACGAAGTCGTCGGTGGGGTGTCGGTAAGCGAGCGGGCAGAGGCGCGATTTGCCGTGATTAGACCGCATATCATTGGAGTGGTCACCGCGCATATACTTTTCTTTTCTACAGTCGGCTTTGCGATTTTCTTCCTCTTGTTCCATTTGCGGCGACAAGGGTTGCTTCTTGACGAGGTCAATGGGGAGCAAACAGCCATGATTGCTAAGCTTCATGCGAGCGAGCGCATGCTTGAAGAAATGTCAGTTACTGATGAGCTTACGGGCCTCCTTAACCGACGGGGCTTTTTTGCCGCTGCCCCAGAAAGACTTCATACCGCCCAGCCAGATAATCGAAGATGGATGATATTCATTGACATTGACGGTTTGAAATCGGTAAATGACAAGTGGGGCCATGATGAAGGAGACAAACTTATCACGGCCACGGCCGCTATCCTCCGGCAGACCTTTCGTGGTTCAGACCTCATAGCCCGCATGGGCGGTGATGAATTTGTTGTTATGATAAGCGAGCCTGACGCCTCATGCGCGAGCGTAATCCTCACCCGCCTCCAAAATAACATCGATACTTATAACGCTGAACACAACACCAGCTATCGGCTGTCGTTAAGCGCAGGTGTTGTTGACTGCGGCGCTTGCGAAAAGCGGTGCAGCGTAGGCGAATTACTCAAAATGGCAGATGAGTTAATGTATTTAAGAAAGAGGGCAGCTGTAGCGGCGCAGGAAGGTAGGGAAACAGCCGCATCCGCAGAATGAAGCGGGGCGTTCGCTAATCACTTTAGGGCAGCTGGCAAAACGTACGTTAGCTTCGTTGTTGCCAAACAACAGGAAGGCTTTCCGGGTGAAAACCCAGAGCGCCTTGTCCTTGCTGGTGCGCCATCAGGGATTCGAACCCCGGACCCACTGATTAAGAGTCCGTATCCTCCTATTGCGCCTAACATCCTCGGCGTTGCTGTCAAAATTGCTGTCAAAACCATGGCGTTACTGGGGCCGGAAAAGGATATCAATCCTCCATTGCAGGCTTAAGAGTCGATGCCTGCGAAGCAAGCCGAATGCATATCTCACGCCGTTTGACCACCACTATATACCATCATCACCCGATGCCGCTGTGTTCTAACCATCGGCCGGAAACTCCGTAACGGGTGCTTGGATTGACCGCAATACGAACTCACTGCTGTTACTCAGTTTTGCTACTCACGCATATAGTGGTCTTTGTCGGAGCGGCTCACTTTTCAGTTAGCACAAGTAGTTGTTTTGGCTCATTTTTAGATTAGCAGTAACAGTTTCCGTCGGTGGCTGTGTTTGGCAGTGTATTATACTGTAACGACGCACGATAAAGATGCAGATGTTGCGGTGAACCCAAAAAGTAGACACCTTAGCACTCGTTCTAACTCGGTTTGTTGTAGTATTTCGCGTGTACGTATTCGAGCGCGGCAAGGAAACAAATTAAGGCCCAGAGGTCATGGCGTCCTGAGTTCAGTTTGTGGCAAGACCTGGCGGCGGCCCTTGACAGGTGGGCTGTTTGGCTGGTGAGCGAGGGGCATAGGCGAGAAGCATGAGTTAATTCCTTGAGGCCCCTCGCCGTGGGATATTGTGGCCCACCTGCAAAAGGCCTCCATGGGGGCGTTATCCCAACAGTCCCCCTTACGGGACATGCTACAAATTAACCCGCGTGATTTGAGATATGCCTGGTAGCTGTAAGAGCAGTAATGGCTGCCTCTATCCGAGCGCGTTAGCACCCCTTTGGGCTTGGCTGCATATTTGTAGGCATTGTCTAGCGCATTTATGACCGGCTCCCTAATCATGCGGTCACTAGAGCCAGCCTTCATCGCTCCAGACGCAAGTAATATCACTAACCCATTTCTGGTTCCGCTTTTCGGCATGGAACTCACGATTTAGTAGATTCTCGGCCACTGAGAGAGAGTGATTTGAGTCTGTTGTGTCCCTATATTTCCGAGCGACCTTTGACTTAATACCGATGCATACTGCGGTTCTGGCGAGCCACCATTCCGGTCGAGTTTGAGCCAGCGTCACGGCGAAAGTGAGGCAGTCCAAAAGCCAATAAAGCCTTGTAGACATCCCTACGGGAGGTTTAGCTGCCCATAGTCCCCTTCCCGCGTTGCGTGCTTCCTGCTCAAACTTTAAGAACATCTATGTGAATGGCCGAATTTAGTCAAGACGACGCAATTGGCTCAGCAATCGGTTCTCCATTAGTCCCATGGCTCACTTTGACCGTGACAATAACCATTTTCATCGTGATGATGGCTCAGATCGGATCGGAATGGTGGCTCTTGTCCCCAGCATTATGCATTTATCTCGTTACCGCTGACGGGCACGAGATTGCCGATTGGGGGAACACCATTGGTAACCTCTTAATTATCGGTGCGGCGATGGGCTACAGCGTTTACACGGTCTTAATCAAACAAATCCTGCATCACAAATAGCCCCCGATTGTTGTGGCTTGGTCTACATGTGCGGGGGAAGTAGCGGAGGAGGAACTCTAGACTAACGCAGCGAGCAGGCGCGTCGCTTCAGCACACAAGCCGCCTGACTTGACCATAGACTCGATCACCTCTACCGCATGACGCGAGGACATCCCAGCACGATACGGCCTTTCCTCCACAAGCGCTTGGTACACATCGCATACGGCCATAAGCCTATCTTCTAGACCGAGTTTACTTGCTGGCAGCCGGTCGGCATACCCTCTGCCATCTATTCGCTCGTGATGATTCCCTGCCCATTCAGCTAGAGTCTCCAGACCTTTCACTTGGCGCAAGACAAGCTTAGTGTAGTACACATGTGCCCTGACAACCGCATACTCCTCCGGTGTAAGTTGGCTGGGTTTTTCGAGAATCGCGTTGGGCACAGCTAGCTTGCCAACGTCATGTAACAGTGCGGCGACGTAGAGAAGTTCGGCGTTTGGTGCTAAGCGCGCATCAGTCAGCGCCACGACCCTGATGCGTTCAGCCAAACCCTGCGAATGATACTGAGTGAAGCGGCTCTTGCAGTCTATAATTTCGGAAAAGACCCCCGCAATAGCTTTTAGTTCCTGACTGTTTACTAGATGAAGGGAGTTAGGTTGAAGGCGCGACAGTGCCAAACTGAGGTTGCGCTCACTGAGGTCGAGCCAAAAGCTCTCTTGCTTCGCGAGTTCCCTCCACAGGTCACACATGTCAGAGTCAAATAACTGACCGCACCCCCGCTCAATTACCTCACAAACTTGCCCTACCATTGCTCGTGTCTGTCGATGAGTAACCAAGGCGTTGTCTATGGTATCAGCTAAGCTGAGTATGCGAGCCCCTATAGGTATGCCCTCACCAACTAACGCAAACGGACCTGAACCGTCAAGGTGCTCGTGGTGATACTTAACCAGATCACTGACCCCGCTCAGAGGCAAAGCCGACACAAGTTGACTGCCTATGGCTGCATGCGCCTGCACGAAGTGTTCATCCTCCATTGCTCGCACACCCCCCGCGCCGAGAAGACCTATATCATGGAGCAGACCAGCAAAATACAGGGCCTCAGTTGCTTGGACACTAAGCCCAGCTGCTCGCCCTAAGCGAGTGGCTATGTAGGTGACTCGCTGTCCGTGGTTAATGTAGGATGTGTACTCAGCTAGGTCTAATGCTAGCGACAAGGCGCGAATGAGTTCCGCGCACCTAATGCTTAGTTCAATCATACGACAGTGGCCTATCTGCCTCTTTCTTCTTTTGCAGGAATAGCCCGAGGCCTTTGTCCATCTTGCTAACGTGATTGACCAACCACTCCACCACCGTTTTATTTACGGTGATGACAAATGATAGACTCGGACCCTGTTCCTCTAATTGAGCGCTGAGACCGCGCACATTGCGCAAAAATTCATGATGTAGTGACTTGTGTTTCTCATACTCCGGGTACCCGGCAGCCTTTTGCAGTTGCTCCTCTGAGGCGAAATGCTCCACACCATACTCTTCAAGAAACGCAATCATGGAGCGCACTGCCCCTTTCCCTTTGCCTTTATTGCAGGCTTCGAGAAGGGAATTCATTCGTTCAAACAGCTCCTTGTGTTGGTCGTCAATCTGTTTGATGCCTACTGCTAGAGTCTCAGTCCACTTAATGGGCATAAACACTACCTCCTTGATATTTCCCTACCCCTAGCAGCACGCAACACTGCCGGGTCGCTCCTCAGCGTTGACCTTTAAGTACACAGGTTAACTTCGTCCTCGGACACCAGCCTTGCGGGGGCTACGTTTTAATTGGTGCGCCATCAGGGATTCGAACCCCGAACCCACTGATTAAGAGTTGTTTGCCACGCTTAGCATCTCATGTCAGGGGGTGTCGAGTAATGGCATGGAGTGAGGAAATGCGGTGGTATTGGAGCTTACCAACATGCGTTCGTATCCTCTCATTGCACGCAATTCCCCCGCCGTTGCTGTCAAAATTGCTGTCAAAAGAGGAGCCTCTGGAGCTTCGCCAGTCAAGCGCCCGCAGCTGCCCTCCAAATGTGGCTCCGGTCACACTCTACGGCAATCCTCGGTTACTGTACGCCGTCTTCCGCTGGACATTATGGATTGGCAGTAACACAATGCTACTACAGATTTTAGGTGTAAAGCCACACACACCGACGAGACTGTCAAATTTCAGCGCCGCAAGTGTAAAATCTCCGCGGCTCAAATGTTAAGGCAAAGGCGACGTACTCAAACGACTCATCAAGCTTATACAGGGAGACGATCAGATAATGCGCATAACAAGAAATTGACCGGGGCTAATCAAGCCCTAGTCGTTAGAATTTGCCGTGGAAATACATTTGCGTAAGCAGGTATGCGGCCTTATGCCGCGAAGAAAAGGGGAAGTAAAGCTCGTATAGTTGGGGTGAAGTAGTGATTGGTCTACGCATTCGGGAAGCTCGGCGGGCGCGCAGCATGACCCAAGCCACCTTGGCCAAAAACATCGCCTCCCGCACCTACATTTCAGCTATTGAGCTCGGCAGAATAAAGCCATCAGCAGAAAACCTGCGGTTAATCGCCGAAAGACTGGGAGAACCTCTGTCCTATTTTCTACCAGGGCCTGTAGACGAAACTAGGCAGAGACTAGAGACAACCCTCAATCAAGCCAAAGGATTACTGGCTGCGGGCAAAGTTACGGAGGCGCGAGAGCTCGTACTTCAGGTTGAGGAAGGAACCGTGCCCATAGATGCTTTGGCGCTCTACTACGAAGTGCAGGGCGAGCTTCTACAATCTGACGGCGCACTGCTCCAGTCGATACTCTCCTATACTATGGCCTCCGACGCATACGGTAGAGTCAAACAGCTGCGCAGAGCTTGGGCGTGTAGATATGCGGCTGCCTTTGCGTTGTATCAAGCCGGGCACATGGACCAAGCAATTTCCCTAGGCCTAGACACGGTCAAGCTACTGTGGGACAGCGAAGAGTGCGAGGCCAAGGCCTTAACGCATTACTTGATCGGGTGCGCGCACTTTGCCAAAGGCGATGTGACTAAGGCGAGCGCGTTTTTTGCGGACGCTAGAGCCTGCGTGGACGATGCCAAAAATGATACGGTCCTTCTTGCCCTGCTAGGTGAGTGTAGCTGCGCGTTTCGTCAAGGCCAGTGGCTAACCGCCCTTACTCTGTCCCGTCAAGCCGCAACACTGGCGGAAACTCACAATTTTGCCGAAATGCAGGCCGAAGCACTGATCGCGGTGATGGCTTGCCGCGTGCGGATGGGTGAACATGAAGAAGCCAAGCAGGTACTGACACAAATCGCTTCCCTTGCAGGAGTACCTGTCAGCATCAAATGCAAGGCATACCGTGAAATGCTGCTTGTCACGAAAGAAGCAACCCCGTTGCAAGACACGGCGTGCCTAGAGTCGACGCTAGGCAACCTTCTGCAGGCAGCCGGTGCCCACTTAGACAAGTGGGATGCACTCAAAAGCGAATGGGCACTAGAGAAATGTGGCCTCCTACGCGACCCACAAAATACCTTGGCGCGGGGGTGGAACAGTTTGCCGCAGATTTTTGCCATCTCGGCCGCTTTAAGGATGCCGCTGATGCATTGGCTTTCGGTGCGGGACTTCTCAGGGACACAGGCGCACCGGATGACGCATATTCCCTTCTAAGCAGAGCGTACGCTCTATTGCAAGGCAAGCACACCCAGCAGTAGGTGTAGTCGAATTTCCAGTGAGAATTTGGACCCCCTCCTCCGGCAGGACGGGGTTCTTTAGTGTCGCGCGACACTATCATTGGCACGTGATAGTATTGCCAACAGAGCTATATCTGGGTAGAATGAATTAACTGAACTTGGAGGTGATCCCGTGAAAAAGTTGCTTGCGGTAGTGCTTGTCCCAGCGCTTGCCATTGGCATCACTGTAGTCACGTACCTTGCCCCTCTCAGGACCCCGCTTGAAGAATCTACACACCTAGTGGCGGAGTTTGTCCCGCAGTATGACCCTCCTCCCCCGCGTAGACCCAAGCCGTGATGTGAGTATGTTCCATTACGCCGTATAACGGCCAATGAGCTTCGGTTCACAACCTAGTAAATTATGGTATCAAATGTGCGTTTGTGCGTTGCCAATGCCTTCATTTACCTGCACGGCACAACACCTTGGCGTGTCCCACTAACACCTTACTCTACTGGCACGCTAACTAAAAGCGTTTTCAAAAAATGATGGCGATATTAAATGAAAGTAGGGCCATTCTTGCAATCGTGACTGAATAAACTGATATTGCGCAACCATGCTGGCCGCTGGAAGGCCCCCGACCTACAGAACCTAGTTAAGAGTACCATGCTGCGCCAAGCAGCGACGGGGTACGGCCACTTGCTCCGCTTTGACCAAGAAGCTATATTGCGGGCGAGACAGCCTGGCACCATATTCGTCGCAGGCGACGATGAACTAGTGCAGGCGTTTCGCGATAGCTTACGCGAATTTCGCGCCACTCTGTACTCCTAGGATAAAACGCGCTAATGATTTACCAAGTGCATAGGTACAGGGAAAACGGCAGCTCGCCGACATCAACTGTCTCAAGGAAGGGGGCAAAGCAGAGGCCACTGAAAAATCTTTGATCATGACGCAGTTCTTACTATGACACCAGAAAAGAAAAATGCCGTTGACACGAGGGGGGGCAATAATTGGCAAAAGAGGTCTTAGGTCGGTGAATGGGTACGGTAAGATAATGGAAGCGACAACAGGCTTACCACAGTTGCAGATGCTCTAAATCATTATTCTGGTCCACAAAGAATAGGCGGGAAAGCGGGTACAAAGATTTTTTTGGGGGGATAATAGGCACAGTATGGTAGTTGTTGTTACGATGGTAGCTGTGCGGAGCTGTTCGCATCTATACAACATAGTTGCCGCTCTTTTATTGCTCGCTGCTGAATCGGCACACAACTATACGGAGGTGAGCATAAATGTAGTTTGCTAGCACCACATCCGTCTATACCTCAGTAGCCAGCACGTCTAGGAAAACCCAGACGTAAGGCGACCGTCGTCAGGTTTCCGAATGATCCGCCAAAACCGTAGTGAAATCGGTAGTTCGGCTTAGTCGCCGTCAGCAATGGTGCCGGAGGACACATCGACTAAAGTAGCGTACAGGATTACTATGAATGAGAGGAAGCGTGAGTTATGTCAATTGATAGTCGCATGGGGCAGGCACGCCAAACACGCGGCTGGAGAATTCGCATGGTGTTTACTTGCATATTATTGATGTGCATAGCGATTCCCAGCGCAGCGTTTGCTCGACAGGTTTTTAGCCCATTTGACCATACAATATCAGGGTTGAGGAACCAGTATCAATTTCGCGGCATGTGGGACCAGCAGGGCGTTAATTGGTTCAGAGCGAACCAAAGGCTAGCGGCAAGCCCTAACGGATGGCGGCTCTGGTGGGAGTCAGAAACTCGTTCACCATCACCCTCAACGCAACCAATGGTTGGGCCAGGCACAGCATTTTATCACAGCGTAGTAGGCAACTCCGTTGTAGCGAGTAGTTTTCCCCATCATCGGATCGAGGCTGCTGCTGATGAGATCTCTCACCAAACGAGAAGGCCGGACCTGTTAGTGCCTTACCAATTCGCTACTGCTATAGTGCTGATGAATCCCGGCAATATCTCTAGCCTAACGGCAACTTTTGAATCTGAGGTGACTGATTGGTGGGCAGTGATACCTGGCGGCGCGCCACCAACAATTATTGACTTCATTGGACAGGGCCTGCTTCCTGACACACATCGGTGGATACGCTGGTTTCCGTTTCTCCCATAACTTTTGGGTCAAGAATAAACAATGCGACGTCAGGAGGAGTGATGATTGTGGTAAAATGGTTTTGGAGCCGTCGAACAGTTAGAGTTGCCTTGGTTGTAACGGCACTCATTTTTGTAGTTGCTGCTACGGCAATCGCGGTTGCACCCCTAAACAATATCGTTACATTGGGTGGCCCTGAATTTGAGCGTGTCGATCAGAGGCAGCGACATCGTGACGAAAACCGAGGACGATTGCGGAGCGTGGCTAGGTTGAACCCGTCAAGGTCATCAACGGCCTTTGTGGTATTGAACAAACTGTACCTCTTGGACGACGTGGCGGTTACGTTTCAAAAAAACAACCTCCACGTGTTTCATCTCAAAGCCGTGGCAAAAGTCCCCGGAGTCGAAAGCATTCAGGTAGTTGGCTCACCGATTGAGGGATTCAGCTACCAGATGAGACCGACGGAGGTTTCATTCGCGATTGGGGGGTATGACACCGGAGGGGAGTACTTCACCCAACCTTTGGCACCAGTGCAGTGGAACAAAATTGGAAGCAACATAGAGCGTAGCGTTAGTATTCTTATGGAAGCTAAGAGAGAGCACATAGAAGAAGTGCGTAAGCGTTTGTCGGACCCAGAAGAAGTTCGTAGACTTAAGGAGATAGGACGGTATGAGGGCTTTCGCTTTACGTTAGCTGATACGGAAACAAGACTTGCGCAAATGCAGCTAATCTTCCCTGCCGGACGACCAACTGCCAATCTATGGGTATATGGAGTGGGCCTGACCGGGCAGGCTGGCGTTCTTTACGGCTTGGCCCATCATGCGCAAGTAGATTTGGTAGAACTGATACCTAGCCTGCGCAGAGGGCAGAACGTGGACTTCGTTCCACCTCGCCCTACTCGTCGGGCAAGGTAAGGTTACAGGTTGAGGAAAACGGTCATAGCCAAGGGCGGATGTGCGTGCGCTTTACATGGACATCTGTCCTTTTTTCGAGTCGTATCAAGAAATAGGAGGTCCGCATATGTCACAACTAGTCGAAAACAGTAAAACTCTCCTGTGGCGCGAGGTTGCCTCTATATTAGTCGCGACCATTGCTTTAAGCGCCATGCATTTTGTGGTGTGGGAGCAAACATATGCTGGGGTTGTGGTAGGGTATGGCATTTTTTTGCTTGCGGTCTTGTCCGGGCAGATGCTATGTATGTATGTCAGGCGCGGGGTGATCCATCTGGCCATATATGAGCGGCCGTCAAGGTGGGCGACTAGTATCTTCATCTTCATTGCAGCCCTGATAGTGCTTACGGGAGTGACGATGGCCCTTACGGTGCCTTTAGTTTTGGCTGGGGTGGCACTCGCGGCACTGACCCTTGTTGCCTTTGGTTTAGTGTACTTGCGGCGCACTTTACGACAGGCTCTGTACGCCGTCTACATAGGCGCGATTGTGCCTCAATGGATATTCTACTTCGTGACCGTGGCCCTGCTATTGGCGGGGTTCATGACAGGGATTATAGACATTGACAACCCTAATGCCAATGCCTTTGCGGAGGCATTCACTTTTTTATCGCCCGCATACTTGTTTGTGCGCACGGTTGCCGATGATTTGTAAGCGTCAAATACAACACCCCTAGTCCCTAATCCTCCCCCATGAGATACTCGCTCCATCAGAGCAAGTAGGGAGGATTCGTTATGACCAACCAGCAACGGAAGAATCTCTGGAGGGAAAGGGTAGCTGCCTATAGGGCAAGCGGTCAAGGGTCCAAAGCTTGGTGTGCAACGAACAACGTTAGTACTTGTCAGCTATACTACTGGCTCAAGCGGGAGATATGTGCTTGATGTGCTTGATGTGCTTGATGTGCTTGAGGCGAATTCACGCAGGGGGACAAGTATGGGGATGCGCCTCTTCGGTCTAACTAAACCCAGCCGTTTCAGATAGGTAGGATTCGCACTCTGATCTGCGTGAACCAAAGCTAGAAAGCGCAACATGGTGGATTTACCAGAGCCTGGCTCCCCCAAGATTACGGCTGTCCGGTGCTCCAGAACTTCGTCAAGCGAGAGAGTGTGCGTACCTTCCTCTAGCCCCTCGGGGAGGCCAAAGGTATCCTCTTGCATTTCGAGTCGGGGCCACCCTTTGCATTTGCAGAAGGTGGGGATGACGTAGACGTCGGATAGAGCAATCTCTCGTCCGGGCTCGGCCCCGCGTTGCTCGGTCAAGGTTGTCCTTTGGCATTTGTCGTATATCCACTTGCAGTAATTGCGTTCAAATACTCGGTCTGCGCTCCGTCGTCCCAGCAACGCAGACGAAGCTTGGGCCCATTTTTTCAGCAGGGTGACAAGGGCATCTTGGAAGACAATGACGAGTGCGCCGATGACGGCACTCCCTAGGCTCACAATTAGATAGCGGGTCCACTCAGGCAAGCTTTCCAAGTCTATCTCCTTCTCCCCGAAAAATTCCTGCGGCTCAAGAATAGCTTACGGAACCGCCGTACTCCTGTTGCACTGGAACGTGTCAATCTAGCGAGGGCTGTCATCTATCATCACGTATATGCACAACTAGCCAGCATTATCAATGTTCAATGGTATGTGACATGGCCACTACTAACGCGCTACAACGCTCAATGCCGACTCTCCCGAGAGAACCGCAGGGGGACCTCTCAAACAGAATGTCGCTCATTGCTGTGACATCAAGGACTCAAACGCTAACCCGCTGATTACGAATTGTCTGCCGTACTCTGCATCTCATGTCTGGCCGTGTCGGCCCGTGTCGTGGAGTGCGGGAATACAAGGGTATTGGCGCCTGCAAACTTATGTTCGTAGCCGCTCATTGCGTGTAATTTCCCCGCCGTTGCTGTCAAAATTGCTGTCAAAACAGCCCCTTTGATCTTCACAGGTCAGGCGCACTCAATCACGCGATCAAAAATGCACCCAATATACTGCCCTCGGCGTAGAGCTGCCAACCTCGTTATGAGTTGGTGGGAAATGTAGGACATAAGAGGCACAGTCCCTATGAAACTAAACCCCCACCGCGACTGTCATCTCGATGTGGATCCGACCGCGCTTTACTGCAACCCCGGTCAACTCACGCCGCCTTCCGCTGAACATTATGGATTAGCAGTAACAATAATGACCCCTCGTTTTATATACCGGTACGCCAAAGCCAAAAGAACTATAAAGCTAGACGTTAATCCCAGTATCAAGTACATCGTACTGATTCCCGTATGGTCAATTAGAAGCCCTAGTAATGGCTCAAAAATAAGCGCAAAAAAGCCTTGGATAAAGCTGACAACGGACAGCACTCTGGCTCTGTTCCCTTCATCCGTCAACGCCGGAATCTCGCTGTCAATCGTTTGCGAGATCACTCCGTTAATAAAAGCAAAGACCAAGTAGAGCGGAATGACAAGAAGTAGTAGTTGAAAATTAAGCATGGCTGTCGACACACACATTAACAAGAAGAGAATGAGAAAACGGTCCATGTTGAAAGTTTTGAACAGCTTTTCTGAATAACTCGCAGATAGCGAAGACATCAAGCTGAGCGCAAAGAAGAAAATCCCCATCACTGGCAGAGGAAGACCTAAGTCAAGCAAATACACCTGAGATAGATAGGCGGTATTGGCATACATGGTAATTAGGAAAGCACTGCATAAGGAAAGCGTTAGCAATTGTTTGTTCTTAACAAGGGGCAAAAAGCTGTCGCGCACAAATACTGTTATGTTCCACTCAGCGACATCCACAGAGTCGGTTCGCCTTTTCCCCGTCACCTTCTGATCATCTTCGACTAAACACATCAGGGCAAAGGAGAGCAACATGAAAAATATGGATAAATAGAAGGGCAGGTAACTATTAAGATAAAACAAAGCACTGGCACAGAGCACAGTGACAGACGCTGCAATGGGCATCAGCCTTGATTTCTTCGTAACATAAGAACGGTATTCATCCTGAATATTGTATTTCTCAAATTTAGAATAGATAATGGCCGTGTGCGCACCGCTCTCACAGGCGTTTCCAATAGCCAAAAGCACTTCGGCGATAATAAAGAAGGCAAAGCTAGGGTGTATGATGTAACTAGCTAAACCAGCAATGCCAAGTAGCATGCCAGCTAAAATCGTTTTTTTCTTGCCCCAAACATCAGCCAGAATCCCGGTAGGTATTTCAAACACAAATGTAACAAGGCCCTCTAGCGCAAAGACTAGCAAAATTTGGGCGAAACTTAAGCCATACTGTTGAAAGAAAATCACCAGTATCGTATAAATGAAAATGCATCTCGCAAACAAAGCAGATAACATAAAGAAATTTATCTGCCTATTGACATCTTTAGAAACCTTGTTGCTACTGAAAAGTAACCGCACATCTACTCTCCCTTTGAATTCCTAGAACTTTTCCGCTTTTAGTTATTAAATAAGGGCAGCCACCTTTGCAAAAACTAGAGAACTTACATTCTCTGCATTCCTCTGGCGTCATTTTTTTTTGGTTGCGAAAATAGGAAAGACTTTTACTGTTATCCCATAGTTCCCGTATGCTTGTGTATCTCTTCAAATGATCTTTTTGCTGGCTACCCATGTATACGCAACAAGGGTAGGCATATCCATTGCACG
>Ga0209837_100018_pt1 | contig 22598 bp, 27 predicted proteins | sample 3B3metaG_FD_184149 | JGI IMG/M metagenome (GOLD analysis project Ga0209837, IMG submission 184149) | Freshwater bacterial and archeal communities from Indian Creek, Illinois, USA to study Microbial Dark Matter (Phase II) - 3B3 metaG... | ecosystem: Environmental > Aquatic > Freshwater >...
CAGGGAATTGTTAACCCAGTTTCTGATCTCGAATGGCACACGGCAGCCATAGCCCCATTCGAGATCAGAAACTGGGTTAACAATTCCCTGAAGCTAACATTACTATTGCCTGGGTGACGTCAAGGCCTTATTTCCACCCCCTTGCGGCTCGAGACTAGGTAATTAGTTGTTGTGTGAACCAATATTTGAATCCCGCGGGACTTGTCTGTAAGCCCGCTCCTCGGGGGATAATTATCGGTCTTTCGCTGTCGCAATGATCAGCCCACCGCGATCTGTCCCCACCAGTAGCCAGCCATGGTTGGCGTGCTCCCAAGTCTCCCTACCCAGAGGGTCAATTGCTGTCTTTATGCCCTCTCCGCTGATGACGACGGTAAAGGGACGGGTTCCGGTGGCAAGACTGTGCACCGAAAGAGTCCTCCCATGGGCTACTGTGACATTGTAGCGAGTAAATTCAACCAGCGCTTCATGCTCTCTCCCCTCTACGCGCCAAGAAACATGACCAGTGTTCTGGTTAATTCTGACCTCTACCGTCCAAACACCAGCGCCGATCGGCCCCCATCCCACCAGCTGATGAAGGTATCTGAAGGAAAGTTCATAGTCATCAACCCGCGTTAACATCCCCCTAAAGGGGCTAGCAGGGTGTTCTACGACAGGCAGGGCCTGCGCAGGGAAACCGACCTCCGCTGCCGTGGGCCTAGGGATTTGCGCTAGCACTCGCTTGCGCCCTAGGGCGAGATCAATCTGGTAAAGGCGCCCCGCGCGATCGACGATATAGGCATCATCCCCCTCAATGAGGGGCAGGCTAAGCTCTCCATCGCCCAGCCTGAGTCGCCGAACGCTAATCGGCTCCTCAGTCAAGTGCCACACTCCGTAGTGATAGGTATAGTAGTAAGCTAGGCCTGCCGCCAGCGTAAGTTGCAGCAACAAGAGGGTTTGGTAGACTTTTTTCTTTTTCGTCTCGTCTATGTTTCCAAAGCGAGTCGCAAGAACAGTTGGCACAGCAACAGCGGCAACAAAGAAGAAAATTGCGTAATTCGCAAGTATGTCACCATACAAAAAGGCGCCGGAGACTATACCAAGAAGAATCTGAATAAGACTAAAGCCGAGCAAGATGAGGTAGGGTATTACAAGCAAAAACGATATGCCGCTTTTAAGTGCTATGGCCAAACTCGTCGGTATTAAGAACAACAGATGGAACACCAGATGATGCAGCGGATGGAACAACCCTGACTGAATGAATTTTGGCATAAACCCTACCCCTTCTATCATCCAATAAGAGACCAGCAGAGACGAGAGAAGGGACATTACGACAGCGCCCTCCTTGGACAAGGTGTAGTCCCCGGCAGTTTTCACCCCAATAGCAAACCAATCTCTAGCTCTGTGACGCATATTAGGCTGCACCTTCCTTCCCGGCGTTATCGAGCTTGGCACAAATATCAGCAAACATCGGGGACGGTTCTCGACGTTATAGGAGATGCCAAAAAATTCACTGCCAGCGCCGCCCCAGTCGCTGCCGGCCCTAGAAGAGGGAACCCTTGCCCTACAAAAGCATTGCTGAGGCGCTCAACTATCTCTTGCCGCCAACGACCTACATGAGCGGCCCTCGGGACAGAAATTCGTCTGGTTGCCTGCCCTACAGTCGTGTCCTTCGGCTACAGAAAGGGAAATTTACTCGTCAGTGCGCGAGGTCAACTGGAGCGGAGAGTAACCCAGCAAAAAGAGATCTCAGCAGGAAACAACACAACACCACTAAACGTTTCACAGAACTATTCGCGAAGCAAAGACCTTTTCCTGCCATCATAGAGATACACCCTTTGCGCTCCTTGCTGTCTAAACAATAAAAAGCTCTCTAGGCGAAAACCTAGAGAGCCCTGTGTTTAATGGCGCGCCTGGCAGGAATTGAACCTGCGGCCCACTGCTTAGAAGTTGTTTGCCACACTCTGCATCTCATGTCAGGTCGTGTCGGGCAGTGTCATGGAGTGAGGAAATACAAGGGGCTATCGACCACAAACACCTGTTCGTATCCGTTCATTGCGTGTAATTCCCACGGCGTTGCTGTCAAAATTGCTGTCAAATCGGGGCGCTCGCCACAAACGGATTCCGAAGCCCCAAACCCCAGCCTCCATTGACTGCCACTCACACGAGTGCCTTCATGCAGCATGACGCATTTCCAAAAAAAGAGCTGCCGATACCGACAGCTCAATCGGTACTCTTCAGTTTTTAGAGGTTCCCAGACTTGTTCTTAGTAGGGTCGTTCATAACATACCCCTGACGGGGTTTCGGTGTCGGCGGCATAGGCTCGCCCTTGACAACGGTTACTTCTTTGTCTGTTTTCCCGCCGCGAGGACCGACTATACCGTACTGGCCGGAAGCTGGGGCTTTCTTTCCCGGTTTTAGCGCCATTAGCATTCTCCTTTCTTCCATCCTGCTTTTATCGACACTCAGCCCAGCTGGGTGCCAAGTAAAAATATACCATATATTGTGGTGGGATGCAAGTAATTTACTGTTGCGTAATAGCATTCTGGAAATCTAATCCTATTCGTCGGCCTCAGATAAACCGGATTTGAAGGTTCAGTTTTATCTGAGTGGCGCTCCCTTGTTGGTAGAGCTCGCCGTAACCGTGCCTATTGCTGCCCGCACTCTCAAGCTTAGTGTTACCCAAAAGATATGCCCTGAAAGCATCCCGATTATAGATGTGGTAGGCCAAAACGTCGCCGTTCGTTCGTACAATTATGTAACCCCCCGACGCTTCATCAGTGCCGTCCCACGAAGTAGACGGTTTCATTCCCAGAGCCACGGCGCACAACATTTCCTTTATCTTGTGCTTGTAGAAATCTGGGCTACGTGACAGAGGGTCTTTCTGGCTGACGTAATCAGCAAGCCCAGCACAATCGGCTTTAATAGCTGAGTAATAGCCAATGAGCATTTCTGCAATAATGCAGGGCATTTGACTATCGATCATAAATAGATTGTTGTTGAAAACTCTACTCTCCATACCCTGAAATACAAGCCGACCACCCTTCCCCAAAATTGCCTCTATACGGTCTTTTATTTTTCTTTTTGTTTCTATGGCGTTAATTTCCGCAACGTGTCGACTGTCCAACCCCACAACACTGAAGACGAAGTTTGTTGTCTTCCCAGCATTCAGGAGGGTGGAAGGCATTCCGAGTTCGCTCTTGATGCTAAACCCGACTACTTTCTGATAGCCTGTGTTCACATCATGAATTTGCATGTTGATATCGGACTTCTCGCACGAGGGTGCCTTGAGCTTGGTCATATAGATACTTCGGATGAAAGATTCAGTGTCCGCAACTTCAAACGACCCATTGCCCGCACCGCGGGCTTTGATCACTTCAAACAGACGGGTTGCTTCGTTCTCAAACGCCTCGGCTGGCATAATTAAGACTTGTTGGTCATTAAGATAAATCTCAACTATTGCTTTCGCGGGGTCTGGGCAATATTCATACGGCGCACCAGCCACTTCCTCGCGGAGTATCTTAAGAATTGGAAAGAACATGCCAGGAATACGGTTGAGTTGTTCATCGGCAGCAAAAAGCTTGCCGTCCCCGAGCAACCGTAAAAATGCATACACTTCAGACCACTCGCCCTTATTCCCTGTGATAAACACTACTTCCTCCACCCCTTGGCGTTCTCAAGCGTTCCCTTAATTTGTTCAGCTATTGCTCGGACGACTGGCACAGATACGGAGTTCCCAAGTTGCTTATACGAATGGGCATCGGCTAAGGGCAGCTGGAAAGAATCGGGATACCCTTGCAGCCTACCCCACTCCCGCGGTGTCATTTTGCGGACACCCTCGCTGTTAACTTTGCCCTTAATATGAGTAAGAGGCGACAACTCGGTTTGACGCAGGTCAACCAGCAAGTTGCGTTCGCGCCCCATCCCGCCGCAAACAATTGCCCCTGCAATGTCATCCCATCCGCGGATCTCGTATCCGAAACCGTTTCCCTTGGATTCGTGACGGGCGCGGTGACGGCGAAGCGTTTCCAAATAAACATCGCTTAGGTAATACTTCGCCGACACTGGATGCGCCTCAATAATGTCCCTAAGTCGCTTGCTCGGATCGGTAGGCAGGGGGAAGCGAAAGCTGGAGCTGTCGATGTCGTTCCTAAAAGCAACGATATAGATACGCTCGCGGTTTTGCGGAACGCCGAAATCGCGGCTGTTCAGCACCTTTTCGTGAACCGTGTAGCCCATTTCCCCAAGAGTGCCCTTTATAATGTCGAATGTTCGCCCCCTGTCGTGAATTGTAAGCCCTTTTACGTTCTCACAGAAAATGACCTGGGGTTTGTGAAGCGCACATATCCGTGCTACATCAAAGAACAATGTCCCCCGCGACATCCCCTTAAAATCATCCAAAAATCCTTTGCGTTGGCCTGCAAGGCTGAATGCCTGGCATGGAAAGCCCGCCAAACAGATATCAAAGGAGGGGATATCTGCCTCTGGGATTTTCGTTATGTCCCCCGCGACGTCAAACTCATCTTCAAAGTTTGCCTTGTATGTTTTTTGGGCGTGCACGTCCCACTCGCTGACAAACACTGTACGCAAGACATCTCTGAAAGCCTGCTCAAAACCAAGCCGTATTCCACCTATGCCTGCGAACAGGTCAATGGAGCGGAGCTGTTTCACTGTTCGGTCACCGCCTTTGTACAGCATTCTTAGTACCTCATCACAACTCACAGTTGCTGGGCAAAACCCGCGAGGCGTAACCCTCATCTTCCCGCCTCATACTCTCGCACCCGACGGCAGAATATATTCCGCGTGAGGTTAAGTCGGGCCATCGCCTTAACCGCCGTCATCTTACCAGCCTTCCAATCCTCAAAGACGCTACGGAACTTGTTTTTATCAACCTCAATTTTCTTCCGACCCTTATACTTCCCCATCCGTTTCGCGATCGCCACGCCTTCAGCTTGGCGTTGGAGTATGTAATCTCGCTCAAGTTCGGCCATTGCGCCGAAGACGGTCAGCATAAATTTACCCGCAGGCGAATTGGTGTCTATGTTTTCCTTTCTGCTTATAAACTCTACCCGCTTCTCGTTCAGTAGGCCCACCAAACGCAGTAGTTCTCGTGTGTTCCTAGCGAACCGGCTCACGCTCTCAACAACCACTGAATCGCCTTCACGAACAAACTCAAGGAGCTTTTTTAGTTCAGGTCTCTCTGAGCCCTTCCCACTCGCGTGGTCAATAAATACCCTCTCAACGCCAAGGTCACTGATTAGAAACTCTTGGCGGGCAGTGTTTTGCTCAACGGTGCCAACCCGCCCATATCCAATCTGCATATGGTGGGCTCCCTTCTGTGGTTTGGTGTGGGTCCAGCCAGGGCACCTACCGCACAGAACGTCCTCCCTAAGGTAACGCTTATTTCCTATCGAAATTGTGCGCCTAAGGTGTTCCGAGCAGAGATATAAGCATCCCAAGCGCGCGAAGTATTATTTCTGAGCATAGCGGCTTCCCGCCGCGCCCAGGGCATAGGGCCAATGAAGTCGTCCCGGAAAAAGGTCACTTCAGCAATATGTGCGTCCAGCCAGATAAGATACAGCTGATGCAGGTTCCAGACTTCCGGATAAAGCGGCTGGTACGCAGTCGCTTCTCGCCGTGTGGCTTGCAAAAGTGAAACGGATTCGCTCAACAACCTTACATCTGTTTCACTGGGCCAGCCCCAGCTTTCTGCGAAATAGCTGTCCCAAACGTCTTCCAACAACCAGTTTGATCTTTCTTTTTCTCTGTACCAGCCCCAGCTTTCTGCGAAATAGCTGTGCCAGTCACAGCTTAGGCTGTAATATCCTTGGCGGAGCAACGCATGGTACCGCTCAGCAGGGACAGCAAAACCAAAGCCTGCCCAGTCTGTTCTTACCAGCGTATTTACTCCTACCCATTCACCGTACAGGTTAACAAGTGGCCCGCCGCTGCTCCCGGGCGCTATTGCTACGTCATGTTGAAGAACACGGATATTGTTGTTTGCCCAAGCGCCGAGAGTAACGTCTATTTCGCGCCATGCACTTATAATGCCACGTGTGACCGTCGCCGTCAGTCCAAGTGGGCTGCCAAATGCGAGGACCTCCTCCCCCTGGGCGATGTCTCCAGCGGCAGGGCTATCGCTAAGAAAGGGAAACCAGACATTGGAAGGGGCGTCAACCTTTAAGAGCGCAAGGTCATGCCAATTGGCGATTTTTGCGATTGTTGCAGGAAACCGTTCTCCAGAACGGGTTACAACAACGATTTGCTCGCCGCCTCTTACAACATGTGCGTTCGTGAGAACGAGGCCATCAGAGGAAACAAAGAAGCCGCTCCCCTGAGCACGGTGCGTGTCTATCCTGACCACAGCGGGCATGACGCGGGCGGTTACTTCGCCAGAAGACAGCCTTTGTCTTCGAGGAACTGGCGGCGCGAGCGGCTGCACCGTTGGCGTCACTGCAACTTTTTCCTTAAACCACTCAATATAGTCCAACTTGGCCGGATTGGTGATGGCCAGTAAAATCACTAGGCCAATCACAGTCAGGGTCAGGGGAAACTTTCTGACCACACTGCTCACGATACCTGCCCATCCCCCTCTCCGTTTGTGTGGGAACGGAGATAGCTTTCAATGTCGGAGGCCTTAATACGCCAAGAGCGGTCGCCAACTTTGGAGGCCTTGAGGCTGCGGCTCTTGATCAGGCGCCGAATCGTCTTTTCGGACAGCTTGAGGTATTCTGCGGTTTGCGCGACCGTTAGTAGTTCGTCCGGCATTACTCCACCCCCTCAATAGATCCCTTTACGATATTCTGCCATATAAACCTATCGAGGTCAAGCCTTTTGGAAGAAATAATTAGGCACCAATGGACACGGCGAGACAATGCACACCATTAGTAGCCTCCTGGAGACGAATGCCCAGCACCGTCCCTTTCGCACCTGCACTGTACCATAGAAATCACAAAAAGAAGTGGGACATCCCTCAAATGGATACTCCACTCCTACGGGACAAAGCTAAGCAGTCCCGCTAGAGGCTACCCTATTGGAAATAGGTTTGATATTTTTGCCAGTCAATAGCCTAGGGAGGATATGCTACACGCGGTATACCTCTTCTGATACAAACATAGAACGGATTATGGTTGTCCATCAAAAGGAGTGCAGCGCTGTGAACAAAAAGGCCCTTGAGGCGTTTCCTCAATAACCTGTCCACGGCTAAATATAATGGCGGAGAGGGAGGGATTCGAACCCTCGTCAGGGGTAAACCTGAACACGATTTCCAGTTGCGCAACCGACCTTTTGTCTATAACCGTGTACTCATTCCCAGTGTCGCCTGCTCTTAGGTCCACAGCGCGGTACTCAATGGTAAGACCACCTAATGCCATTCCCTGCCGACTGGAAGCATTCGGTTCGGCGACGAGTCGGCGGCGCAACGGATACCTCTCCGTTAATTGTAATCGTCAAATCCCACACACATTCACACAGCCCCTCCCGCATACGACAATCTCGCTTTGAGATTTCGAGGGAGGGATTTTTATGAGCAAAGAAAAACTACGGAGCTTATGGTCTCTGCGCGTGGCTGAATCTAAGGCCAGCGGTATGGGCGACGCAGATGTCAAAGTTTCACGGCGTGACTGTCAACCCTCCCCGACCCAAAGTGTAAAATGGCACCGACATATGCAGCGCAGCTTCCTCATCACTACTAACCTCGAATTCAGCCGCTGGGTCAGTGTGTTCTACGACGAGCAAATGACAGCCGCCCTCATGGATAGATTAATCCACCATAGCTATCTATTAATTTTCGATGGCCCTAGCTGGAGGATGCGGAATTCACTAATGCTTCAACCCGAATACCAAAAAGTCACCCCCGGTGCCTAGGGAGAAAACTTTGCAAAACTGGGGACTTACCTATTGCAAAAACACCTAAAGCGTCTGTTCGCCATCCTTCACGTTTCAATGGAGACGAAGGGTGACCGATCAAACATAGGGAAGCCCCAATGCTCACGGCTTGAGCGAAGGGGCCAGTTCCAGTAGTCTGGATCGTATTTTCTCGAACGGTGCTGCCAAGTCAAGTGTAGCTACTATAATCTCATTGCCACTCATCTCGTAGCTTTGGTATAAGTCATAATCCACTGTTGGGTACAGTAACATGCCCTTTCTCACACCAGGATAAGGGTCGTTCTTGACGTACGCAAAGATCTGATAAAGATGAACTGATATTAGCGACTTAGCTTCACCTCTGTATGATGTCGCTAGCGCATGTCGGTAATACTTGGTGTCAATGATGAGTTTTGTCCCATTCCCTTCAATTTCGATATCTGTTTTCATCACAGGCAGCAGACTATCGTCGGACCCAGCATCAAGATGCCAGGGAATGTGCCCGGAGTACACACGATAACCCCTAAGCTCCTTCTTGTAGAAGTTAAGCACAAACTTCTCATAGAGCTTTGCCATTACCGTGTCCTTGATATAACTGGCAAACGTAATCTGGCCTTGTTCCTCTCTAGATATCAGCCCGTTGTGCAGTAGCTCGCAAATGCCTACAATCAATCTGTAGTTGTTGCTCTGCCTGCCGGAGAGGAGCCTATTCCATGCTACACTACTTAGATCAACTTGACCCACACCTGAAAAGTGCCGGTTGAGATCTGCGCAATGGCGTCTGTACCTTTGATCGAGCTCCCTACTTCTTGTGAGGACGCTAAGAGTAGTACAAATGATCTGATTCATTACAATATCTTCTGTGAATTCGTCAAAATGGCACGTCAGACGCCGCCTGCCAATGTGTCGGCCGCTAGCCAGATCGTTGAGACTTATCCGGCCTCTAAGGGTGTTAATGTCCTCACTGTGTAGCTCATAGCCTTTCAGGAATCCTTGCTTGATTAGACGGCCCACTCCTGTTAACAAGAGTGACGTGAGCAGATTATATATGTTGTCAAAAGCCTCGCTCTCCAGCCGTGTGTCAGCATTCCTTATGAGTGTGTTTTCCCAGGCGTAGGCAAGCATGTGATAGATGTTTCTCACTGGTATCATGCGCTTGTCACCCTAGTAGAATGGTCTTCCACTCGTCAACCTTACTAACATCATCGAACCAATACTCCATGAGCAACGGGATTATTTCGAACTGAACTATCCGCCTGTAGTCATCAATGGCTAGGGTCTCATTGGCAGGGCAGAAATAGCTGTGGCCAACGGCAAAACCCTTTCCTAGACTGGCATCACCCTCTATGGCCCTGTTGAGCGAGTTTAGTCGGGAAACAACCACTCCAGCTAGATCCCCTGCCACCTGCTCCAGGTAGCCGCGGAAACTGGGGTCGTCGAAGGCAGGCCTTATGTCAAAGAAGGTGAAGCGGCGGCGGAGTGCATAGTCGATCATGGCCAAGCTACGATCGGCCGTGTTCATAGTTCCAATAATGTAGACGTTGGCAGGGATGTGAAAAAGCTCCTCGGTATAGGTTAGCGGCACAGCGTAGCTAGCATTGCGCTTATCCGCTTCAATGAGCATGAACACTTCGCCAAAGATCTTGCTGAGATTGCCTCGATTGATCTCATCTATGATGAAATAGTATTTGCTGCTGATGTCCTGTTCGGCCCTTTTACAGAATCGGTAGAAGATGCCATGTCTCAGGCTAAACCCTGATGGATCGGGTCTATAGCCCATAACAAAATCCTCATACGAGTAACTCTGATGGAACTGGATCATCTGTATGCGACTGTCGTCCTTCTCACCCATGATGGAATAAGCTAGCCTTTTCGCTATGAAGGTCTTACCAACACCAGGAGGCCCTTGAATAATGATACTCTTCTTGATTGAAAGCAGGCCTGCCAAAGTGTCGTAGCTTTCGTCGCTAAAAAACACCTCCTCCAAGAATCTATCTCTGTCATATCTGTTGTATGGGCGTCCTTTGTGGCCGTTTATAGGTTGCATCAAATATCTGGCTATTGCGTTTTTTAGTTCGGGGCGCAAGCGCCAGTTAAAATGACCATCCTCCAGATAGCTGCCCAAGAATAGGACATGTTCCCATTGCTCAGAACCATCCTGCCGTCTTGGCACTTCACAGCCCGTGTGTTTAGCGACACGCGTAGCCAGCGATACGACCGGCTTGATATATGCAGAAGGATGGTTTCCATCCCTCTCCGCCAGCTGAGTCGCTGTTGCCTCTCCCCCCATGTCATTGATCTTCTGCATCAACTCCCGGTCAGTGGTACTAAAAAAGGTATCCGAGCAATACATCTCATACCACTGCTCTTCAGTTATTGAAATAGGTGTATCCATGTACTTCCTGTCCTCTGTCTCGACATATGGTTTAGCTTCGCCCTCTTGCTGCTGGCTGATATCTTGATCATCACGAAGCTTTATATCCAACGCACGATAGTTTCTGAACTCACAGTAAGTGTCTCGAAACTTCTTGATTTCCTGCGCATTAGGGACATAGTGGGCAAGCTCCCCCGGCTTCTTGAGGGTTATCCCTGACTTAAGTAAAAATATCCGCGGAGCAGTGGATACACTGTTAAGCACGGGAAAGATAGTGGGCTTCAGGCAATGCAGGATTACAGAAGCAGACGCTGCCTGCATGCCGGGAATGCCATGCTTCAGACCGTTTTTTGCCCTGTCTAACATCTCTTCCTCATTCGTCTCCAAGGCCAGATCTACACATAGCTGAATGAATTTAGCGGCACTAGCCTTGTTTGCTCCCTTAAATGTATAGAAGCCAGTTCCGAACATACCTACTGACCAGGGTTCGCCAACGGAGTTAGAATATTTTTTCGCCTTGGCTTTTTCCACTACGCTTTTAAAAACGCGGGTAAGGCGTTCCTTTTCTTCTGCCGGCAAGTTGCTCTTATTGATTTTTTCAAAACGAAACTTGGTCCCCCCTTTCCAAATGCCTATCGCCATGAAGTAGAGCATGTCCAAATCGGGGACATCATAGTCTTCGTATGAAAGTTTTGATAGGGATCTGACCGCTTCTCTCACCAGCTCGTAGGATCCATCATGCTCATCGGCGTCGATATCTGGCATCGTTCTGATCTTTTCCAGAAGATCTTGCATAAGACACATCCTCTCATTTTTCAGATCAAGGGACTGCTTGGGGCACCGGCCACAAGAGCCGATAAGCATGTGCTCTGCCAAAGCGATATGAGACAGTATTCTTTAATGCGCACAAGTTCTCCTGCTCCTTATATCAAAGGCATACAAGGCCAGAAGTACCAATTACCGGCGCCATGATTTTTGCCTCAGTACGATGTCTTTCTCCTCACACGCACCATGTCCCGGCACATTTGATTGACTCCAATCCCGAATAAAACGTTGATTTTCTTCACGCATCGGCTAGCACTCTGCAACGCGTTCAGCGACCTGGTGATGCGCTGCTTGCATTGGCATCCGAGCCAGCAGGTGCATATGTTGGTGCCATTTTACACCTTGGGTCGGGGAGGGTTGACAGTCACGTTGTGAAACTTTGACACCTGCGTTGACGAGTCTTGACATTGACGAGTAGGTCTGGCGGTGATACGCTCCATCTGCTTTAACTCCCGCGCAGGAAAGGGCAACGCTGAAGAGCGCCCCGAGCGACGCGCGAGGCTTGACAGAGGGATGATGCAGGCATGCGTCATCCCTCTCATGCTCATCCGCGTTGACCCCCTTGCGTTTACGCATCGAGTCCGCGCCACCGATAGTGATGGTGTATGAATCGTGGAATCGAGTAGGAGGGGGTGATTAACCCCCGTCCTATCACGCCACCGTACGTACCGTTCGATATACGGCGGCTCAAGAGACACTAAGGTGTTTGTCATCTAACTGAACCAAAATCAGCGGTCCTTGGTTAGCGCAGAAGGCCAAACCAAGGGCTATGTTCATCTGCGGCGTCTTGGCTAATCGCCAGTATCCTTTGCCTGAGCCACTGAGGTTGCGGGCGAAGTCTGGTCTTAGGCCAAGCTTGACGAGGTTACGGTAGACTGGATTGGGGTTCTGCCATTGTTTTAAGTAGCACATGCGGAGGCGTCGCCGAGTCCACTGGTCTAGGGACTCAATGACGCTGTTGGGGAATATCAGTGTTTAATGAAATTCCATGCGTGTCAGCTAGACGGAAGTAGTCCATCCAACCTCATAGGCACACGTTTAGCTGGTCAATTCGCTTCGCCATGCCCATGCTTCGTGGTGGAACCCCCTGTTCACTTCTTATGCACACTCCCTTGGCCATAATTCCTGCATTGAGGTAAGCTCTGATGAGTCCAAGTATCCGCTTATCTTTGACCTTACGGGCTACTCGGGCCATTAGGATGTCGTGGTTGACTCGGTCGAAGAATTTCTCCAGATCAAGGTCAACGACGTACCTGTAACCGTCCTCAATGTACTGTTTGGCCTGTTTGACTGCCTGGTGGGTGCTGCGGTTCGGCCTGAAGCCGTAGCTACCGGGGAATTTCAGTGTTTAATGAAATTCCCTTGTTTGAGAAGCTGGGGTCAAAGATTGGCGTTAGAACTTGTGAGAGGCCCTGTTGGATTAGACGGTCGACTAGGGTGGGTATACCTAAGAGCCTTACGCCACCGTCGGATTTCGGGATTTCGACTCGACGGACTGGCTGAGGCTTGTAGGTTCCCTCTAGTAGCTCTCCTCGGATGCGGGGCCAGTGTTCTTTGAGGTAGGGGCGTAAGGATTTTACGTCTACCTTATCTACTCCGGCTGCACCTTTGTTCTGCTCTACGCGCTTGGGGAATTTCAGTGTTTATTGAAATTCCGTTGTCCTTGCGCTTTCCGCGAACTTGTCATTTGCTCACCTCGTTTCATGTTCGGCCCTTCCCCGCAGGCGGGTACTATGGCCTCTGCTGACTCCTGCCTGCTCAGTCGCACATTGCTGTACGAGTTCCCAACTTAGTTGGTACGCTGGTAGGTCTCCCCGGGTAAGAGCGTTATCTTTCCCTCCATCTACCCGCCTCATTTACTCTCGACAGACTTTGGCAGCAAGGACTTTGTCTTATTCGGCAGACTCATCCATCTGTCGCTAGCCTCACTTGAGGTTCGTGTTCCTCGGGCCAGAGGTTTGCCGCCGGCTTCCTTCAGATTCCGCGTCGCCACGGACACCCGGTGCATGGGCGAGCAGCAGACTTTGTCTGCGACCAGCCCTTGCCTTAAGCTACGGTTACTACTGCCTTCACCGTTCGGGACTTTCACCCTAGAGATAACGCCCATGCCGGGCGCACCGAAAAAGGCTCTCTGGGCGAAAACCCAGAGAGCCTTGTGATTGCTGGTGCGCCATCAGGGATTCGAACCCCAGACCCACGGATTAAGAGTAATCTGCCGCATTCTGCATCTCATGTCCGGTGGAGAATTTCAGTGTTTAATGAGATTCTAGTCGTGTTGGGCAATGTCATGGAGTGAGGAAATACAAGGGCATATTGACTGTACGCACTAATTCGCGTGCGCTCATTGCGCGTAATTCCCTCGCCGTTGCTGTCAAAATTGCTGTCAAATGAGGTGCCGTTCACAAACCAGGCTTCGAAGCCCCAAGCCGACCGCCCGCGAGCACCAGCCCTTTACAGCAAGGGTCTTGAGGACTAGAAATGGTCCCCAAGGCCTTGCTATTTTTTGCCGTTGCGTACGCCTAGTGTTCGAGCTAATTTAGCGTACTTGACGGCATCCGTCAACCAATAATTTTTCCTCCACTTTGTATCTTGGAACGTCTCCAACTTCGGGTGCAGCAGGAAGCCTCGTTAGTGGCCAGTTTACTCCGAACACCATTGTTACCGATTATCTGGTACAACGCTACAAGTATTCACGCTGTTAGCGGAGAACTTACTGTAAGACCACAAATCGGGAGGTGCGGAGCTTGATCAGCCAACGCATTAGAGAGGCCCGCAAGGCCAAGGGATTGTCTCAGGGTCAACTAGCTAAGGGCATTGTCTCAAGGTCATATGTAACAGCCCTCGAGAACGGGAGAATCAATCCAACTGCCGAAAACCTAGGGCTGCTAGCGGAAAAGCTTGGGCAGCCCTTGTCCTATTTCATGCCGGATAAGCTTGAGGAAGCAGTGCACAAACTTGAGACTCTGCTAAATCAGACGAAGGCACACCTCGCTCTCGGGGAACATCGTTCTGCTTTGGATGTGTTTCAAATGTGCACAGCGTTGTTTAGTAGTGCGCTACCGTCGGCCACGTTGGCGTTGTACTACGAAGTACAAGCAGAGGTTGAGGGGAAAAATGGCGCCTTGCTCAAGGCTGTCATGGCCTACATGTTGTCAGCTAGGGAATACGCCGCCTTGGATAACCGCATTAAAGCCTGGGAGTGCAAGTACACAGCGGCACACAGTCTATACACAGCGGGCCACATGGATCACGCAATTTATATTGCCATTGACGCGGCCAAGAGTCTCACGCCATGTGCCGGTGACGCTGAGTTCCTAGCGCTTACTCATTACTTAATAGGTTGTGCTTACTCAGCCAAAGGCGATATGACCTCCGCTCAAAGCTACTTTAGACGGGCTGAAATGGAAGCCCCTACTGATGCTGACACGGTTCTGCGCTCGCTTATTGCTCAATCTAGCTGTGCTTTCCGACAAGGCGACTAGCAAAAGCATTGCAGACGGCCAAGCAGGCAGCCGAACTGGCGGCGAAGTCCAAGCGAGACCATCTCAAGGCAGAGGCGCTAATAGCAGTGGCCGTCTGCCTCGTGAAGATGGGAGATACCGATAAGGCTAGTGGAGCTTTGTCTCTAGCTCTATCTGGTCCTAGCGTACCTACTCGGACAAAGTGTAAGGCATACAGGGAAATTCTCTTTGCGTTAATAGATTCAAAACTCACCCACCTATCTGAGCCCTTTGAGGATGGCCTTCGATTGGCACTAGCGGATGATAATGCCACAGACAACTGGGAACGCATCAAGAGTCTTTGGGCGCTAGAGAAATGCAGATTACATAAAGACCCTCAGAATGCTAAAGAGGAAATTACCCGGTTCGCCAATGAATTCCGCGACTTGATGAGGTACCGAGACGCGGCAGATGTCTTATTGTTTGGTGCTAATATTATGAAAGGACAGGGGCGCTTGGCAGAAGCGGTTGCGCTAATGGAATCGGCTGTGGGCCACCTTAGGGGGCAGGCCTGATTACCACATGTTACTATAATGTCCTTGTGATACTCACAAACCTCCCTTATAATTGGGGTGAATTGAGGGAGGTGTGAGAGTGTTCAGGAAATTGCTAGCCTTAGTCGCCATAGCGATGATCATTACCATCAGCCAAAGCGCCGCAATACCTGAAGCAAGTGCAGATTTTAGCACGAGAAGATCCGCGTATGTTACACCGCAATTCGATCCGCCTGAGCCTGAACCTGCGCCCGGACTGAGATAATGACGCGCCGTTAATGACTACATTGACCCCTGTATCCCATCTTCCTGCTCCCAGCAAAACATCTCTCCCAGCAATTGCGCTCTCGGACCCAAGGCATTGCAGAAGCAATAAGGGGTGGAGCATTTGTTAGGTTACACTACAACGAAGGGGTTAGTGGCTTTAGGTTTATCGAAGTACGCACAAAGGTGTGGTATTTGGCATCCGTTAATGGGTCCTTTATCGGGGGTCATTACCCCCACAATTTTGCGCCAATGGCAAACAAATATAGCTAGCTAGGGGGCGCGTGTAAATGGCAATGTCCAGGTGCGGCAAAGCATTCGATTCGGGAATTTCAATAGACACTGAAATTCCCCAAATAGCCGAAGTAGTGCTTGGCCTGTCGTACAGCTTCTTCTTTGACGATAACTTTGGTGCCGCATATTGGGGTTGTCTGCACCTCGCATTATTTCCTGTACTGGTTCTCGTGCTCGGAAATTCGCTTCTCTGACTCTAGTTCGTGGCGCAGTTTCATCAGATGTCGGTCAAAAGTCTTTTCCCGCTCCGCCACCTTTTCGATGTTGTAGTAGTAATGCAAGTAGACACGGCAGTATTCCGATATGGTGTACCCTTTATATGGCCGTTTCTGTTTGTAGTGCCACTTAGTCTGGATAGTCCGACAATAGAGCTGGCATGTATCATTGTAGTCCCACAGCGTCTTGCCCATAGTCCACTGTCCGCTTAAGCACTGCGACGTAGTCCTTGTCGGAAAGTTTAGCTCCATAGGCCTTTACTTGCGGGTCGAAGGTGCGTATTACGGGGGCTGCATCGCCACAGCAAGGCTCCTCTTTTCAAGGACAGGTATGTAGTACTCTATGAAGCGACGACATCACCGCCAGTATCAGCCTAATCGACACCACAAAGGAGCGATGCCCTTTGGCAGCAGAACACCACGTCGAACAGCTACGTGCTAACGATGAAGAAGCAACGCGCACCCTAGCGGGAGCATTTGGCGATTCGCTCGACAATGTGCCTCTAACACCTGCGCAACGAGCAAAAGTACGAGTCAATCTCGGCGTATGGCGCAGTATGTCTGATCACGATGACTTCGTTTATGGGATTCGCAAAGACGAAAAGCTAGTTTGCGTTGCCGTGCTGTCAAATTGCATGCCACAGGCATCAAAACGCTTCCAAGTAACCGCGCCTCTACTGTGGATTTTCGACAGAGTCTTGGCAATCGCCTTGCGCGTAGGGCTCTGGCTCCGCTGGCAGCCGGCCATGGAGCTCGCGACCATCCGTCAAGAGACTCCCAAACGCAAAAAGGATGGCTACCTGCACCTGATCGCCATAGGCACTTTACCTAGCTATCAAGGGCAGGGGTTTGGGCGCGCCATGCTCCACTTCATTCGACAAGTGGCAGAGAAGAAGGGCGCCAAAGGGATCCTGCTGGACACTCATAGCGACAACCCTGCTTGCCACCTCTACCTCAAAGAAGGGTACATCGTCGAGCGAGAGTTCCGCCTGGGCTCAAAAGGGCTTGTCTGGATGCGGCTGGACTTTGATTACGACAAAAAATTGTTCTTCTCATAGGGATAGTACCTTGAGCTGGTCTGACACAATTTACCGACTTACAACGCAAGGGCTAGAAATCATATCGAAAGGGGCATGATTGGGTGTTTTGGTTAGGCATAATTTCCTTCAAGAGTAATTTCAAAAAACACCTGCTAGGCATGGTGGCTTTAGCTATGGCGGTTGTTGTCAGCAGCCTTGGCCTATCTGCTGTGGACCTGATGATGGTGCTTGCGCGATACCCCATCACGCAGGTTATTGGCGGCGACTTCATGATCTGCAACGAAGAGGTGGAATTCTTAGCTGGCCGCGGGGGAGTCTACGTGGTCGGCGGTGAAGCGCTTAGCTTCGCCAATTACAATCGCCATGTTGTGTTGACCTCGGTGCCGGACTCTCGTCGGCTCAACGTTGCCAACAATACTCTATCGCTTCATGTGGCCACCCTAGGGGAAGACGGCGTTTGGCAGTTGGCGGGAACTGATCGGTCTACGCTTAGTGTCTTGGGGACATTCGGCCACCCCAGCCCAGACGGTTATCTGTGGAGCCACTTGCCTGTTGTCCAGGAACTCGCAGGGGCCGATGGCAAAGTAAGTTGGCTTGGCGTGAAAGTTCCAGGGATACTAACAGATGATGTTAAGCGCGAGATTACCGCTAAGCTTTCCGCCCTACCAGGCATTACGGCGTATAGCAGTGAGGCGCTAAGCGACTTATTCGTCGCGGATTTTGCGCGTCTGCGCACAGCCGCGAACTACTACGTGCCCCTCATAATACTAATTTCGTGCCAAATCATTATCGCCACTTCATTGGCCTTAGTTGTCAGTCGGCGGCGCGAGCTTGCATTGCTTAGGGCTATCGGTGTCAGCTTTAGAGACGCATGGTCTCTTTTCGTGATTGAATGTACCGCTGTATCTGTAATAGCGTGTGGCATTGGGACGGCTGTAGCAGGTGTAGTGGCACAGTCACTTTTTGGTGCCACTAGCGTAAGCTTCCTCCCGTTTGTCTTTTCGGTGTTGATCACGGTAGTGCTAGCTGCGCTGCTCGGGCGAGTGGTGTTGCCGAAGGGCGCAGGGCAGCTTCTGCGCAATGGCTAGAACGTCCTAGAGAGGAGGAGAGCGTGTTGAGCGGATATGTTTTGCAGGGCAACGGTTTAGCGAAGTCTTATGTACTAGGTGGTACCACGACTACGGTAGTTGACAATATAGACTTTCAGATTGCACAAGCAGAGACTTGTGTAATTCTCGGTCCCTCAGGTACTGGCAAGTCCACGCTTTTGTACATTCTGGCTGGACTACTGCGGCCGGAAAAGGGCCATGTTCTGTTTGGAGCAAAGGACATATATGCTCTGTCCGACCATCGGCTATCTGCAATTCGAGCGGCAAGCTTTGGGTTTATTTTTCAGTCCTAAAATCTAATTAACAGCCTGACGGCTCAAGAAAACGTGGAGATCCCCCTACGGCTGTTACGTGCCAAAAACCCACGCCAGCGAGCTATCGCAGCCTTGAAGCAGCTCGGTCTACAATCTAATGCTGGTCATCGCCCGCGCGATAGTCCATAACCCACAGGCAATTTTTGCTGATGAGCCAACGGGAAACCTAGATGAGGATACTGGAAGCGAAGTCATTACCTTGTTGGCGGAGGCGGTACGTGAGCAGGGAGCGGCCTGCCTGTTGGTCACGCACAATACCAAGTGGACAGCAATCGCTGATAGAGTGGTTTGCTTGGCACAGGGGAAAGTTGAGGAGTCTTTTCGGCGATGATTACGCTTTATCATAGACTCACGTATTGGGGGCTCTTCCGTCAGCCACTGCGCACGACGTTGCTAATCCTAGCGATTGCCGGGGCTGTATCGTCCTACGTCCTCATAGATTTTGCGACACGCGACATGGCCGCCGGAGCGATGACTACGTGGCGAGGAGACGCGCCGTTTGACCTAATAGTTGCCCATGTTGATGCACACGATCGCTTATCGGCCATCACTGCCTTAGCCGGGATCAGGCAGGTGGAACCGACCACTCTGTTAGAGATTGTCTTGGCTACAGAGGTAATGCAAGCAGTCGTCCCTGTTGACGACTCCATTTTAGCCTTTGAGTACATAGAGGGTCGCGCCCCGCTATCGGGCAAGGAAATTGCGCTTACAGGTTTGATTGCTGAGCGCCTAGCCCTTGCGGTCGGAGATAAGGTCTTGGTTTCATCTACAAGGGATCTGGGGAAAGCTGTTGAGTTTATCGTTCATGCAGCGGTCCATTCGTAGGGTGTTATCAGGTGCACAAATTCAGGCACTAGCCGACCAATATGAGGGTATTGCGCGCGGGACCGGCATTGTAGAACTGCTAGTTTCGGTCTTGCAGAACGTCGTGTTCTTGGTGTGCGCAGCATGTGTGTTCGCGCTGTTTTATCTCGCACTCCGTGAGCGGTCCCACGAACTCGGGATTATGCGGGCAATTGGACATAGCAAAACCCTGTTATTATCGGTGCTAGCAGGAGAAGGGGCTGCCATTGCTACTGCGGCAAGCGGATTGGGCTTAGCCTTGGTGTGGGGAGTCTGTGCCGTGGTACCACACCTTGCTGGCAGGTTCGACCCGGCCCTTTACCTGTCAGCCGCACTTTGGTTCATAGCCGCGACTATGATTCTCGCCTTGCTGGCCGGTCATCTGGTGTTCTCAAAGTCTATTCCGTCGCTGATGAACGACGAGTTGGGTACCAGGTAGACGTGCTAACTCAGTCAAATATCTGCCCCCAGAGCTTTAGTTCGCTCCTTTACAATTCATCCCCATTTTCTGCTTAGTTGCTCTCCATTGGCAGTAGTTGTTACTTGGCCCAATTAGATAGCACCACGAGATGCGGTGGTATTTCAATGAGCCTGAGCCACGCTAGACATTTGAGCCCCAATTATCTGAAGTACTGTGCCTACTTCGGCATCCTCTCTCCGCTCTACATTGCTTGGAACATGATGCCAGTGTACCTTTTTTTAAGCGGCATTCGCCCCCTCCATATTGGGGCACTCTACGCATTCGCGTCGTTCGTTGAGATACTCGTGCCGCACATAATTGGGTCCCGCTTTCGGCAGGTCAACCTCAACCAAGTGATGGCGCTCGATAATTTCCTGTCAGGCATCTCCTACCTCTGCTTTGCTACAGGGAACCCCTGGGCTTTTGGAGTCGGGCTAGTTCTTCTAAGGGGAGCGCATTCATTAAGCTCGGTGTATGCAACATATGACCACTGCGTCTTCCCAGAGGAAGAGCGCGTCAAAGCGCGGGCCTTCTACCTTGCGCTGCCAGAGGTGAGTCAAGCCATTGTTTTTTTGGGCCTAGGTATCATATTGGGGGTCGCCTGGCCACACGTTGAGGCCTTCGAGACGGCCTTCGCTATAATGGGGTTTCTATCAATTGTGGCGACGCTTCTGCCCCTTTGGTGGCTACCCACGCAGACTGGGGACTTTGACTTAACCACTGTGAACATCGGTGGACAGTGGTCTCTACTAATGAAACCAATTGTGGTGATTGACTTGCTTATCTACTTGGCAAGCTGCCTAGTCCCGATGGTCGTCTGGACAATGTTCGTCGTCGATACTCTGCAGGGGACTTTTTTCTTAGTGGCACTGGTGGAGATTGGTGCGTCGCTAGGCATTGTTTTTACAGCTCGTTTCGTGTCGCAGACAAATCGCACCAGAGATGTGGTGATTGGATTGGCCCTGATGGGGGTGACTTCCCTGGCCCTAGTTACGCGGACAACGCCCACAGTAATGATCTTGGTCTACCTCATCAGCAGCATCGGAGATACCCTTTGGGACCCACACCACACCGACTTGCTATATGCCGCAATTCCTGCGACCGAAGCCCGGAGATTTTTCGGTTCGCTCGCCTCCATCAAGACACTTATAGCCATGGCATCACTACCGATTGCCACAGCCATCCTTGAGATTAATGGCCGGATAAACTTTGGGCTTTCCGCCGCTATTACGCTGCTGGCTTTGGCCCTTTACATCAGGCTCTTCCTAATGTCGCACAGGGACGGAGGAAACGCGACACTGCAGTAAGGCGACAGCATTGTATGTCGCAAACGCCCCGTCAGACCGTGCTAGAATGATAATTCTAGAAGGTTCTCATAGCAAAAAAAGGGCTTATGTCTAAGAAATGCCCTTGATTTCTGCCGGTATATTGACAATTGGGGAGTCAGTTTCTTTCCTTTAAGCCGCCATTCTTAGTTGCGGAGCTTATGGAGTTGCGGAAAGAGCCCTCTTCTTGAGGGCCATTTCGTTGAGTATCCAGTCCACTCCGAGAAGGTTTATCGCTCTTTTCAGGTTGTAACCTAAAAAGGCCAAGGCGATCTCCGCCCTTACTGAAGCAATGCGTCGCGTTAGGAAGTGCGTGAATCCCATGCTTCGCTTTAAGGTGCCAAAGACGTGCTCAATAATAAGCTGTCGCCTGGAGTAGAGTTCTTTGTTCACCTTGGTGCGTCGATCTACCATCTCCATAACATCGAAGTGCTTTGATCTTGAAATCCTTCTTCCACGCTTCGCCGAGGTGCATCTGTCCCTAACAGGACAGGCCTTGCATGCTTTCCAGTTGCGGTACTCAAAACGCTCAAGGTCTTCTTTGTTGTTCAGTCTAGTCAGGATTTTACCTTGGGGGCAGGTGTATGTATCGTCTTCTGGATTGTAGGTGAAGCTTGCCTGGAGATATTCTTTATCCCCTGTGGAATTAGCCTGTTCAGGCCTTGCTACGTAGGCTGTGATCCCAGCTTCTTCGCACCTCTTAAGGTCTTCGCCAACGTAATAGCCCTTGTCGGCCAACACCGTTATCTTAGCCACTTCGAGGATTTCCTTGGCTTTGCCCACCATAACGCTGAGTTGACCCTGGTCTGAAGGGGTTTTAATAACTTCTACTTCAACAACCAGGCTGTGCTTGGAGTCAACAACAGCCTGGACGTTATAACAAACATCAACCCCGTGATTATGAACGCCCATTAACCTTGCGTCGGGGTCTACAGTCGAGACTTCTCCGTCCTTCTTAATCTCTTCCGCAAGGGCTTGGTAACTGGCCTTGCGAACTTCCATCTCCTTTAATTTCTTCTCGATGACCTCCCGAGGAAGCTTCGGCACGGCAACTTCGCTAGAATCATTCTCGTCAAGCTCCTTAAGGTAGGAGCCTATGCGATCGTCTAGATAAGCGATATGACGATCTACCTTCTTAGCATTGTAATTTTTACGCTTTGAGTTTGAGGCCCTAACTTTGGTCCCATCCGTGGCAACAATGTCCTTGCCAAAGAGGCCCCAATCCTTGCAGAGCCCCCCAAACTGTCTGAATACCAATCGCAGGGGCTCTCTATTATCTCTGCGGAAGTCGGCAATGGTTTTATAGTCGGGAGTTAACTTGCGAAGAAGCCACATAACTTCTAGGTTACGTTCGGCTTCCGCTTCAAGCCTGCGAGACGAGCGAATCCCGTTTGTGTAGCCGTATATGTACAAGCGAAGCATATCCCCGGGATCGTACGGGCGGCGTCCGGTTCTAGCTGGTGTAGCCTTAAGAAACCCTAATTGAACCAGGTCCAGCATGCCAACGAAGGCATCAATGACCCTCGCCGGGTTATCCTTTGCCACATAGTCCTCGACACTCTGTGCAAACTCCAACTGATCACGGCTAATACCCTTAACATAGCGCATAAATGTACCTCGCTCTCGCATCGTTCAGGTACATTGTACCACAAAGTCTACATTATGTCAACTAGCGAGGTTGTTTTCGCACGGTCTGCCG
>Ga0209837_100021_pt1 | contig 20820 bp, 17 predicted proteins | sample 3B3metaG_FD_184149 | JGI IMG/M metagenome (GOLD analysis project Ga0209837, IMG submission 184149) | Freshwater bacterial and archeal communities from Indian Creek, Illinois, USA to study Microbial Dark Matter (Phase II) - 3B3 metaG... | ecosystem: Environmental > Aquatic > Freshwater >...
CCAACCGCGCGCATGGGTGACAAAAAAACCATCCACGGCCACGGCCACAGGCAGGGTAACTTCACACTTTTCCGAGATGATAAAGGCAGCCAAAGTATAATCAAAGAAGTCCTGCTGATTCTCGGCGTGGAAAAGAATGCTCCCTGTGGTCAGCATATAGTCTAGTTCCAAGTTATCGGGCTGAATAGAGAGCGGCGCATTGATGACGCGGCACATAATGAGAAAAACAAGCGGCAAGCGATGCCCCGGCCACGAGGCTATGACTTCAAGCCCGCGCATCAATCCTGGACCCGATGAAGCCGTCATGCAACGTACGCCCGTTCTGGAGGCGCCTGAGATAGCAGAAAAGGCGCCAATCTCATCTTCCGCCCGATAGTAATCCTTGAGGTAACCCTCGGCAAATAGGTCACCTACACGCTGCATGGTCTCACTCTGGGGTGTGATGGGATAGGCAATGGCGATGTCAAGATTTGCACGCCGCACAGCTTCACTGGCGGCCTCGCTGCCCGTGATGTAGGCCTTGGTGCGCGGGGCCTCAAAAAACATGTATTCAGGTGTGACTACGCGCTGTTTATTTTCGTTGTCCATAATATAACCTCCCCTAGGCTTAGTAGCGCCCGCATAGACTAACTAGTGACTCCTTGTTGCCAAACCAAGCCATTCAATACCGCTTGTTGGGTGGCTGTCAATTGAATCCCCGGCGCTTCGGCATACCGAGGAACCAAGCCTTCTCTCTTCAGTCGCCGAATGGTCTCGGTCAGGGCACGCACCTGATCAACGCCGCAGAAGGGCAATGAGGCCATAGAATCCTCATGACCGGCCTCATGGCAGAGGGTGATAGTGTAGCAATTTGTGCCTGCCCTAATCATTTTGAGGGTGATGTTGGCAAAATGGCAGTGAACACCGACAAAGACACAGACCTCGATCTTATTGTGCCAAATAGTGAGGTTGGGGTGGCAGGGGTTGATAACAGCTTCGGGGTCAATCTTCGGGTAGATGGGACGGTAGTCGGGCATAGGAATGATTCGCACACCAGGAATCTCATCTGCCAATTCGAGCACGGCAGCGGCTTTCTCCGCGACGCCATCCCTCCATGCCCACAGAACTAGCGGCCCCGGGAAAATAGTGGGGTTCTTGCCGGTCAGAAGTTGTCGCGCCATCACCTCTAGAGTTTCTTGTTCGCCAACAAGGCAACCTTCGACAAGTCCCTCTCCTTTTTCTGGGAGAACGATGCCGCGCATGGCTGCCGCGGGGGGAAGCAAACCTTCTGGGCCGCGCACGACGCGGTAGGGCTTCTTCTTAATCAATGTCTACACCACCTTAGTCTGTAATTACGCAAAAGCCGGGGTCTTAGCGGCTCTCTACTGCTCCTTCTCGCAGTCGTAGAATGACGCTCTGTAATAAATTGCTTGAACCTAGGTCAGGACGATAGACGAACTCAATAATTTCTTTACCGGCGGGGCACAGTAGAGCCACCTCGCGTTTACGGCCGGGTGATACCAAGACGATATCTGCCTCGGCGAGCAGATCACAGAGAGTTTTCCTGTCCACCCCCTGTGTGGCAACGTGCAACTGATGCTCCACCCCTGCCGCCAGGAGTGACGCTTGGACTTTTTCGGCAAAAACGGGCGAGATACAGATAAGAGCCAATTTCTTGTTGCGCGGAATTCGCGCGATACGCACCACGGTCTCTAGCTGCGGATCGAGCGCCACGGCGAGCATGAGTTTGTCAGCACCAATAGCCGCACGCACTACCTGTTCATGAAAAAACGTGGTCACCACAATTTCTGCCTCGTCCACAATGCGACGAGCAGCAGTGCCGCCCTTCAGCAGCTCATCTAAGAGTAGTGGAACAATGCGAGTACCTCTGCCTAGAGCCAGTTGCGTAGAAAAAAAGTCCACCTGTTCGCGGTTGCACTCGACAAACACGATGCGCACCTCACTGAGCAGGCGCTGTTTTTCTAGCGCTAGGCTACGCGCCACCTCCTGAAATTCCTCGCAATCAAATCCCTCGTGCAGGGCGCTATCTAACGCCTGCTCAACGATGCCAAGCAGGCGTTGCGACCTGCTGGCAGTAAGGGTTGATGGATCTGTTTCTGTCAGGTAGGTGCCTTTGCCTTGCAGAGAAACAAGGATGCCCTCTGATTCAAGCTCCCTGTAGGCTTGGCTGACGGTATTGCGGCTGACAGAAAGCAAGGTAGACAGCTCTCGTTCCGTGGGTAGTTTAAAGCCCGGCGACCAAGCGCCACTTTCCACCTGCTGCCGAATGCGCTCTTTAAGTTGTACGTACAAGGGCACGCCAGATTTTCTGCGGAGCTCTATCGCGACCACTATTCCACCCCACCTTTCATGCCTAATGGATTAGTCCATTAATCCATTCTAGTATCTCATTTCGCCACAGCAACAGCAACTCCTTCTAAAAGAAAATGAACCGACAAGTTTTTTTGTCGGTTCATACTCGCAGGATCCATATTCTAGTCTACCCTAAAATTATCGGCCTAACACCCTGCATTCCCACCAACGCATAACGAGGTAGGCGATTACACTGTCGCACTCCTTGTTCCTCTCTTGCTTTCTCTGTGTACTCTGTGGTTAAAAAAGTTCCCTTCTTCGTGCGAAGATTAGGAGACGATTTCAACCACAGAGGTCACAGAGGCGTGGAAAAGAGAGGAAGATGGACATGCAGGCACTCTAACGACTTTCAGATTTTCTTAAGGCAAGCCGTTAGGTGTCAACGGGAATGCAGGATAGCATGCAAAAATTTGCCGCTTTTATGATTCAAAGCTTCAGGGTAACAGGCGCACAATACGTTCTGGGGGCGCGACAACTTGGCGCGTCACTGGGTCTATGCGGAGCACCACGCCACACAGTATCTGCGGACCTTCGGCAATTTCAAATTTGACAGGCAGCCCGGTGACAAATCTTCGCACAACCTGCTCAACTTGAACTCCGAGCACAGAAATATGGGGGCCGCACATCCCCACATCGGACAAAAACGCTGTTCCCTTGGGCAAAACGCGCTCATCCGCAGTCTGAACATGAGTATGAGTGCCGATAACGGCGGCGACTCGACCGTCTAAGTAGAACCCTAAGGCCTGCTTTTCCGAAGTGGCCTCAGCATGAAAATCAACTAGCACGACAGTGTCTGTGGGAATTCTTTGCAAAAGGGCATCCATGCCACGAAAGGGGCAGTCAATGGGCGGCATAAACACCCTGCCCATGACGCTCACCACAGCAATGGGCAGGGGCGGTAAGCCAATCTCCGTTAAGAATACCCCCTGCCCTGGGGTCCCTGGCGGATAGTTTTGCGGGCGCACGACGCGGGGATAGTCATCAATAAAGGATAAGATCTCTTTTTTGTCCCAGATATGATTACCGCCTGTGAGCACATCAATGCCCGAAGACAAGAGCTCATCGGCAATATCCTTTGTCAACCCGGTGCCATGCGCTGCATTCTCTCCGTTGGCGATACAGTAATTAATCTTAAACTGCTGGCGAATGCCGGGGAGTAGCTTCTTGATCACCTCGCGACCGGGACGACCGACAATATCGCCGAGAAACAGAATATTGAGCATGTGTGACCTCGACCTCCTGTAGCAAAAGCCGAGCATAGCTCGGCTTTTAGAATGCTATTTTGCTAGTTCAACGGCCCGTGTCTCGCGGATGACCGTCACCCGAATCTGCCCTGGGTACTCTAATTCATTCTCAATGCGCTTAGAAATATCCCTCGCTACCCTGACGGCGGCCAAATCATCAATTCGATCTGGCTTAACAATGATACGAATCTCTCGCCCAGCCTGAATGGCATAGACCTTGTCCACGCCCTCAAAAGACGAGCCTATTTCCTCTAGCTTTTGCAGTCTTTTGATATAGTTCTCTAGACTTTCACGCCGTGCGCCCGGTCGTGCCGCCGAAATGGCATCGGCCGCAGCTACCAAGACAGACTCCACAGAAGTTGCCGTGATATCACCATGATGCGAAGCTATGGCATTGACCACCTGAGCATGCTCGCGGTACTTCTTGGCTATTTCTGCTCCGATAGCAACATGAGAGCCTTCGACTTCGTGATCAATAGCCTTGCCCAAATCATGCAGCAATCCAGCCCGCTTGGCCAATTGCACATCTACACCCAACTCCGCCGCCATAATACCGGCAAGATGGGCCACTTCGAGGGAATGCTTTAACACATTTTGCCCATAACTAGTGCGATAACGCAGACGACCCAAGAGCTTAACAAGCTCCGGATTCATATTGTGAATGCCCACGTCAAAGACAGCTTTCTCGCCTTCTTCACGAATGCGTTGCTCAACGTCCTTCTGGGCTTTCTCCACCATTTCCTCAATGCGAGCCGGGTGAATGCGTCCATCGACGATTAACCGTTCGAGCGCAATACGCGCCACCTCGCGACGCACGGGGTCAAAACCGGAAATAATGACGGCCTCGGGAGTGTCGTCGATAATAAGGTCGATGCCGGTAAGTGTTTCTAAAGCACGAATATTACGGCCTTCGCGACCAATGATGCGACCCTTCATCTCGTCATTTGGCAAGGCCACGACTGAGACAGTGGTCTCCGCGGTATGGTCGGCGGCGCAGCGTTGAATGGCCACAGTGACAATTTCGCGCGCACGCTTATCGGCCTCATCGCGAGCCTCTTGCTCTACATCTCTTATCAATATAGAGGCCTCATGCCGGACTTCTCTCTCTACATTAGCGAGAAGGAGTCGGCGACCCTCCTCATTAGACAAACCAGCAACTCGCTCGAGCTCTGACTGTTGTTTTTCCACTATTTCAGCGGCGCGGTCTTTGAGTTTTTGCACGTCAGCGTCTTTACGCGTCAGCTGCTCATCCTTGCGCTCAATTTGCTCAATTTTCTTATCGAGAGTTTCATCTTTTTGTACGAGCCGGCGTTCTACACGCACGATTTCCGCCCGCCGCTCCTTAACTTCACGCTCAAACTCCTGACGCAACTTATAGACTTCGTCTTTAGCCTCAAGCACTGATTCGCGCTTTTTTGCTTCAGCCAGTTTCTTGGCTTCTTCAATTTTTTGTGCGGCCTGGGTTTCAGCATCGCCTATGATTTTTTCGCTAACTCGTCTCCGGTATTGATAACCGCTGTAAGCTGCGGCAGGTAATGCCAATAAAACAATAATCCACAATAAGTATTGGATATTCCTCTCCTCCTTTCTTTATCAAACTACAAAAAAATGACCGAGAACCCTCGGCCTGCTTAGGGGATCCCACGCGGAACTCATTAAGGGCCACTTCGTCTAGCAAAGAGAGAATTTCTACTCTCTGGGAACATTTTAGCCCTCTTAAGCGTTCTTGTCAAGGTTGACGGCGGAGAGGGCAGCCCTGACGATCCCAGCGGGGATGCCCCTCTGCCAAAGCTTTCGCTCGATTGCCGCCCTCTCTAAACCCGAGTCAATGTGATGCATAGCCATGGCGGTAGCCCTAGCCAATTCATCAGCTTGGCTAAGGAAATCCGCCATCACTTCTTCCACTATGGCCCGCGGTAGCAGACGCTTACACAATTGTTGCGCGAAACGACGGCTCCCTAAGTCTCTTTTGTCGAGCGCGGCACGCAACAAATTAGCTGCGACGCGCTGATCGTCGAGAAAGCCCCGCTCAATCAATGCCTCGCAAGCTTCAGCAGCTAGGTCCTCCGGGAAACCACGCCGTCTCAACTTTTGGCTAAGCTCTGCCCGCGTATGATCGCGCCTGGCTAAGAGCCGCACGGCTACTTTATAGACTTCGCTACTCTTCAAATGAATCGCCGTCGCTCTTGGGTGCTACTTGACCGAGCTTCAGACTCTCTCTAATGCGCGCCTCAATTTTCTGTGCCGTCTCAGGGCGCTCACGCAAGTACTGCTTGGCGTTCTCCCTACCCTGGCCTAAGCGCTCGTCCTCAAAGGAGTACCAGGCCCCGCTCTTCACCACAATATTGCTATCTGCGGCCGTATCAATGATGCAACCTTCGCGCGAAATGCCTTCGCCGTATATAATGTCAAAATCAGCCTGCTTAAAGGGAGGGGCAACTTTGTTCTTCACAACTTTAACGCGCGTGCGATTCCCGACTACATCCTGCCCTATTTTGAGCGACTCAACACGCCGTACCTCAAGGCGAACCGAGGCGTAGAATTTAAGAGCCCTGCCGCCAGGCGTTACCTCGGGATTGCCAAACATAACGCCGACTTTTTCGCGCAGCTGATTGATAAAAATCGCGGTAGTCTTGGACTTACTGATGGCGCCAGCCAGCTTGCGTAAAGCCTGCGACATAAGACGTGCCTGCAGTCCGACATGGGAGTCACCCATCTCCCCTTCGATCTCGGCGCGAGGGACGAGCGCGGCAACAGAGTCAATGACGACAACATCAAGTGCGCCGCTCCTAACCAATGCCTCAGCAATCTCTAGGGCCTGCTCACCGGTGTCGGGTTGAGAAACAAGCAAATCATCTATATTCACGCCGAGCTTGCGCGCATAGGCGGCATCTAAGGCATGCTCAGCATCGATGAATGCCGCTACGCCCTTATTTTTTTGTGCTTCGGCGATAATATGGAGGGCTACCGTCGTCTTACCGCTCGATTCAGGGCCAAAGACCTCGATAATTCTCCCCCGTGGCACCCCACCTATCCCAAGAGCGATGTCCAAAGAGAGAGCCCCCGTCGATATAACCTCAAGGGCTACTAATTGATCGCCACCAAGGCGCATGATAGAACCTTTGCCGAACTGCTTTTCGATCTGATTAAGTGCCATTTCTAGTGCCTTTTTCTTTTCCATTTACCAAACCCCCTGCTAATCTCTCTGTGCCCATTATACTCTAACGAACAACTGTTCGCAACTATTATTCCTGCCGTAAAAAATTAAGGAGATGGCCTAAGGCTAGGCGTGCGGCGCGCTCCTTGATGGCGCTACGGTCACCGCGTAGGGTAAGTTTAATTGTTTGCACTTTCGCCTTACTCCCTAACGCTAGCCATACAGTCCCCACCGGCTTTAATGACGAACCGCCCTCGGGACCAGCTATGCCAGTTACGGCCATGCCAATGGTCGCCCCACCAAGCCTCATCGCCCCAGCAAGCATTTCGCGCACACACTCTTCTGACACGGCACCATACTCGTGCAGAGTCTTAGTGCTGACCCCTAGAATCTCGACCTTTGCTTCATTAGCATAGCAGACCATGCTGCCGAGAAAGTAACTTGAGGAGCCTGGTTCGCTGGTGATAAGATGCCCCACGAGCCCCCCTGTACATGATTCCGCTAAAGAAAGTTGGTGTTTTGCGGCAAGTAAGGCCAAGCCGACGGCCCTTGGTAATGTGCACTCATTGTCGCCATAGTAATGCTCTTTCAACCTCTCCCTAACTAGACTGCGCACTGGCGCTAGGACCAACTCCGCCTGGGCAGCACTGCTGACATAGGCAGTCAAGCGTACATCGACTTCTCCGAGGCGACTGTACAGGGCAATGGTGGGCACTGTCTGGCTACTAATCAGGTCTTCAAGTATTTGCGCTACTTTCGACTCGCCAATACCGACAAAATGTAGCGTGCACGAGCAAACCTGCCCTTGCACTAATCCTTGGCTATGCAAGTGTGGCACCACATAATCCCAGAACATGGGCTGCATTTCTCGGGGAGGGCCGGGCAAGAGAAACACATATTGCTCCTGCCCCGTTACTAGCATAATTCCCGGGGCTGTTCCGTGAGGATTGGGCAGGAGTACTCCCCCACTTGGCAGGTGGGCCTGCCGCAAGTTATTCGCTGGCATCTCACGTCCAGCAAAGATAGAGGCTAAGTATCGGGCAATTTCTGGGGTGAAAATTAGCTCTCGCTCTAAGGCCTTGGCCACCGACTCGCGGGTAATGTCGTCCTCCGTAGGTCCTAGGCCCCCAGTGACGATGACTACTTGCGCCCGCTCTAAGGCCTGCTTGACTACCGACTGTATGCGCAAATCGTTATCGCCGACCACTGTTTGAAAGTAGAGTGCTAACCCTAATTCGGCCATTTGCTGGGCTAAAAACTGGGCATTGGTATTAACAATCTGCCCAAGCAGTAGCTCTGTGCCAACAGAGATGATCTCAGCTTTCAGCATCACTATCCACCCACTTTATATAATATGCCACCAGTGTGCCACAATTTCTCTCCATGCAGCGCCGTGCACTATCAGTCAATTTATGGTATGATATTTTTGGTAACATCAATTGAAAACTGGAGGATGATTTTGATGATAGAGTATAGTAGCTTTGCCGATACAATTCGCCCCAGCCAAGAACGCGGACATGTCAACCATGGTTGGCTGAAGACCTATCATTCCTTTTCGTTCGCCGATTATTATGATCCGGCGCACATGGGGTTTGGAGCACTTCGCGTCATTAACGAAGACTTCGTTAAGCCAGGACATGGCTTCGGTATGCATTCCCATCGTGATATGGAAATAGTCACCTTGGTATTAAGCGGCCAACTGCGCCATGAAGATTCCATGGGACACACAGCGACCATGGGGGCTTACGAGATCCAACGAATTACGGCTGGTAGCGGTATGCGCCACAGCGAATATAGTCAGGGCGAAGCAGATACACATCTCCTGCAAATATGGATAGAGCCCAATGTGCGCGGTGTCGCGCCAAGCTATGAGCAAAAGAAACTTGAACCAGAGAACGCTCGTGGGCGGCTACACCTCATTGCTGCCCAAGAAACGACTACGACCGGAGTCTCTCTGCAGCAAGACGTCAAAATCTTTCTTGGCGCCCTTCACGGCGACGAAACCATAGAGTATGTGCTATCTGCTTCCCGCAGGGCCTACGTGCAGGTCATTAAGGGCCTTGTCACAGTCAATGGGCACGCGCTTATCGGTGGTGATGCGCTTAAAACTTTTGCCCCACGCATAGTCCTAGAAGGTGGCGCGCAGGCCGAAGTGCTCTTGTTTGATCTGCCTTAATGCCCTAGTACTAGTAGCCGCAAACTACCGGCTATTTTTCCAGCAGTTCTCCGGCATCGCGGAAGTATTCTAGTGCCGACAAGATGGTGAATATCACGGCTAGCGCTAAGGCAATGCTCTTGAAGGGGAAGCCGATGAGGGAAAAGGGGTAGTTATTGGTCATTACCGCTACAATGGCCACAATTTGCGTGACTGTCTTTAGTTTGGCAAATTTGCTAGCGGCGATGACCCTTCCTTCGGCCGCCGCCACGCCCCTGAGGCCGGTAATGGCAAATTCCCGCGCCAAAATGACAATGGCAATCCACGCCGGTAAGGCCGCCTGTTCCACTAAAGACACTAGGGCCGACATAACAAGCAGCTTGTCCGCCAAGGGGTCAAGCAGTTTGCCGAGCGTCGTCACTTGTTTCTTCTTGCGGGCCACATAGCCGTCAAGACCATCGGTGGCCGCGGCCAGTATAAAAATACCGGCAGCGATGTATGGCCCAAAGCGCATTTGTTCTGAGATAAAAAAGAGGAACACCGGCAAGAGGAAGATCCGACTCAAGGTGATTTTATTGGCGAGATTCATGGCTTATCACCCCAAACAAGTCATATTCTGATGTCGATTGAACCTGTACTGCGATGAACTCACCCTTACTTGCTTGCGCCCCTCGTACGTAGACCACACCGTCTACTTCAGGGGCGTCTTTCATTGCTCGCCCCACGACACCCTTTCCTTCCGGCCACGGCCCTTCCACAAGGACCATTTGCACAGTACCCACAAGGCGCTGATTGCGCTCGCGACTTATTTCTTGTTGTAGGAGCATCAGTTCTTGGTAACGGCCCTCCTTCACACTCTCGTCCACATGGCCCTCTAGGGCATCGGCCGCCGTGTCTTCCTCGCGCGAATACTTAAAGACCCCCACATGATCAAACTTCATCTCGGCCACAAATTGCCTCAACTCGCGAAATTCCTCCTCAGTTTCACTGGGAAACCCGACGATGAATGTGGTCCTTATAGTTAAACCGGGGATGCGAGCGCGCAGTTTGTGCAAGAGAGCGATAATTTCCTGCTTGGTGCCACGGCGATGCATGGCCGAGAGTATGCGGTCATTTATGTGCTGCAAAGGCATATCCACGTACTTGCAAATCTTGGGCAATGCTGCCATGGCCTCTATCAATCCATCGGTGAAAAAGTCTGGGTAGCAGTACAAGAGACGAATCCACTGTAGGCCCGCGATCGCATGAAGCTTCTCTAGTAACTCCGCGAGCCTTGGTTCGCCATAACGGTCAATCCCATAACGAGTAGTATCCTGAGCAATCAAATTTAACTCTCTTAGACCCTTGCTTTCTAACTTGGCGACTTCGCGCAAGATGCTCTCCATGCTACGACTGCGATATCCACCCCTCACCAAGGGAATAACGCAGTATGAGCACCAATTGCTGCATCCTTCAGCGATTTTGACATACGCCGAATACTCATTGCTGGTAGCTCGTTCAATATCTTCCTCATAGTCATAGTCAGTCTCTCCCACGGATAAAACACGCTCACCCGCCTGCACGCGCCTTACCACTTCAGCGATGGTGGTGAAACTGCCCGTACCGACAAGGCCATCGACTTCTGGTATGTCTTGTAGTAATTCCTTGGCGTAGCGTTGGGATAGACAACCCGCCACGATAAGCTGGCGACAACGCCTCTTTTTGTGTTCCGCTGCCGCAAGAATGGCTTGGATTGACTCCTCCTTAGCTGCTTGAATAAAACCACAGGTATTAACAATAATAACTTCCGCCTCGTCCACATTGGCGACTAGGGTATGCCCACCCGCTGTGAGAAGCCCTTGCATAAGTTCACTATCAATTTGATTCTTGGTACAACCTAGGCTAACAAATCCAATCTGCACTCTGTCCACTCCCATATCATTTGTGCTTCGTGCGTTTTTTTGTCTTGTGCGGGGCCAGGCGATCCACAGGTACGAGGGCCTTCTTGCTATGACCAATCAGTTCTTCGCGACCGACTAGACGGAGCGCTTCACGCACGTAAGCGTAATTTTTCGGCAGAAAGTACTGTAGTAGCGCGCGCTGCATCTTTTTTTCCTTACTTGTGCGGGGCACATGCACCTTTTCCCCTGTCAAGGGATGCACCCCAGTGTAGTACATACAGGTAGACAGCGAGCCCGGCGTGGGGATAAAATCCTGGACCTGTTGTGGGCGTATATTATTATCCCGGAGATATTCGGCCAGCAAAACAGCATCCTCCAAAGTGCTGCCCGGATGGCTAGACATAAAGTATGGTACTAGGTATTGCTCTCTTTGCAATTTTTCATTTAAACGATTAAAGCGAGCCGCGAAATCCTCGTACACGCGCCGCGCAGGCTTGCCCATCAGGCGCAAAACGCGGGGCGATATGTGTTCAGGTGCGATCTTGAGTTGCCCCGAGATATGGTGTTGGCACAGCTCTGCCAAAAAAGTGTCGTTGGCATCTAGTACGACATAATCAAATCGTACTCCGGAACGCACAAAGACTTTTTTGGCCCCAGGCAGTGCCCGCACCGCGCGCAATACTTCTAAGTAAGCGCTATGGTCTGCCTTGAGCAGTCTACAGGGTAGAGGTGACAAGCACTCCTTGTCACGGCATCCACCTTTAGATTCCTGTTTTTCACAGGCCGCCTGATGAAAATTCGCGGTGGGACCGCCAACATCGTGAATATACCCCTTAAAGCTAGGCAATGTAGTCAAGAGTCGAGCTTCCGCCAGAATGGAGGCCTTGCTGCGATGCTGCACCTGCCGCCCCTGATGAGCCGTCAGTGCACAAAAAGAACAACTGCCAAAACAGCCCCTGTGACTGGTGATGCTAAACTCAACTTCATCAAGCGATTTCACACCGCCCTCTTGTCCATAACGGGGATGGACTTGTCGCGTATAGGGCAGGCCGTACACCATGTCCAACATGGGGGTACTAAGGGGCAGCGGTGGTGGGTTGACGCAGAGCATGATATCGCCATGCCCTTGGCAGAGTATACGTCCGGTGTAGGGATTTTGTTCGTTATGTGCCAGGCGAAAAGCTTCCGCAAAGCGCTCCTTGTTTTGACTTATCTCTTCGTAACTAGGTAAGAGCACGGCACTCTGCGGCGCATGCGATGCAATATAGCACACTCCGGGTATATCAGTAAAGTGCGAGTTGCCAAAGCGGAGCCTCTGTGCAACCTCTAGCAGGGAGAACTCGCTCATACCATAAAGAAGTAGGTCGGCCTTGCTGTCGAGCAAGACAGATCGCCTGATCTTATCTGCCCAAAAATCATAATGTACTAGTCGCCGCAGTGAAGCTTCAATCCCGCCGATAATGATAGGACCCCCAGGGTGAGCCTCGCGCACGCGGTTAGCGTAGACTACAACCGCCCGGTCGGGTCGATTTCCCCCTCGTCCACTGGGCGAAAAGTCATCCTCCCGCCTTGGTTTGCCGGATACAGTGTAGTTAGCGACCATAGAATCTAAATTGCCGGCGGTCACTAGGGTGGCCAAGAGCGGTGTGCCCATGACTCTAAAGGCATCTAGGTCGCGCCAGTTCGGTTGCGCAATAACGCCCACCCTGTAGCCCCCGTCCTCAAGTAGCCTGCCAATGAGTGCAGCGCCGAAACTTGGGTGGTCGACATAAGCGTCCCCCGTAATCAAAAGAAAGTCGAGTTCCTCCCAGCCGCGCCTGGTCATTTCCGAGCGCGTCATTGGTAAGGGATATTTTGCTAGAGACATTTTTTCCATAGAACCTCCAAAAAAAAGACCCCTATGGGCCTGTTTTCGTAAAAGTGAAATCTTTAACGTCGCCCGTCTGCCTCGGCAATGTTTGCCCATTGATAATAATATCTACAACGCGGGCCCGCCCTAGACGAAGGAGCAGAGAATCAGTCGCAGTAACTTCCATAGACTGCCCTGCGTTTAACATGGTCGACCTTCCGGCTGCGCCATCGACTTCTACCATGACCCAGCATTGTTCTTCGCGCACAACAATCTTAAGCAGCATGGGCCACGTGTCCACAGTGTAAACATATCGTCCCCCCTGAACCCCCACCAAGGCGAAGGTCGGTTGTGTCACCACGGGAGGGGGAGGTGGAGGTGGAATAGTTGGCAACACGATAGGCGGGGGCGTCGCTACGGGCGGTTGTGGCGCTGGTGGCAACCAAAAAAACCAATACAGGGCGGCTAGAGTTAGCGCAATAACCACCAGCAGTACCCCCACCAGGGATGCCTGATTAGCTTGCCGCCTGGGTAGATACGGTGGCAAACTCTGTTTATCGTCCTCACCTTGGGAATGCGCCCCTTGAGACAACAGAGAAAAATCTAGCTGCAGCTCTGCACACAAGCGGCGTACAAACCCCCTCACATAGACAGACCCACCCGGAATCGCGGCGAAATTCTCTGCCTCAATGGCCTCGACAATCCACTCGCGGATGTGAGTACGTTGATACATTTCTGCCACCGAAAGGCCTTGCGCCTCCCTCGCCTGACGCAAGACTTGCCCGATCCCCTTCACGCGTCTCTCCCCCTTTATGCTCGGCCATCATTTTTGCTGCTCTCAAGAAGCTGTTTGACGAGAGAATGACTTTTATTGATTTGACGGGGTCGGCTACCGTCGCTCGGGCCTACAATGCCTGCCTCTGCCATTTGGTCCACAATACGCGCTGCCCTGGTATAGCCAAGCCGCATGCGCCGCTGCAACATTGACACCGAAGCCTGCCCAGTTTCAACAATTACGCGCACCGCATCCAGAAAGCGTTCATCTTGCTCCGTATCTCCTTCTGGCACGCTGTTGTCGACATCGTCTAGAGTTGCGAGTCCTGGTGCATAGGTCGCTTCCCCTTGGGCCGAGACATAGTCTACGATTTTCTCTATTTCGCGGTTCGAGACAAAAGCTCCTTGCACTCGCTTAGCCTTACTCTGCCCCACGGGGAGAAAGAGCATGTCCCCCCTGCCCAGCAATTTCTCCGCGCCGGACATATCGAGAATTACCCGAGAATCGGTGGCTGATGATACTGTGAACGAAAGACGCGAGGGAATATTAGCCTTGATAAGCCCCGTGATGACGTCTGTAGATGGCCGCTGAGTGCCTATGACTAAGTGCATCCCTGCGGCTCTCGCCATTTGCGCGAGCCGACAGATAGCATCTTCAACGTCCGCCCTCGCCACCATCATCAAGTCAGCCAGCTCGTCGATGACGATGAGCAAGTAGGGCATGTGCTCGGTGCTTCTCTCCAAAGCTCTCTCGTTGTAACGCGCAATGTCGCGTACTCCAGCCTTGGCGAAGGTAGCGTATCTCTTTTCCATTTCACCCGTGGCCCACTTGAGCGCTGCGGCTGCTTTCTTGGGATGATTTAAGACCGGCGCTAAGAGATGAGGTATGCCATTGTACTGCGACAATTCCACTACCTTAGGGTCAATAAGCAACATTTTAACTTCGCTAGGCCGCGCCTTATACAATACGCTAGAGATTATCGTGTTTATGCATACACTCTTACCCGCACCCGTCGCACCAGCAATCAACAGATGGGGCATCTGCGTCAAATCTGCGACAATCGTCGTGCCCTCAATATCCTTGCCTAAAGCGACCGTCAGCGGGGAAGTACTAGCACTAAATTCTGCGCTGTCCACCACATCGCGCAAGAAGACTGATCCCCTGGCCTTGTTGGGCACTTCGATACCTATCGCTGCTTTTCCTGGGATGGGAGCTTCTATTCTGACTCCTTCACTGGCCAAACTCATGGCTAGGTCATTACTAAGTCCTGTCACCTTGCTCACCTTGGTGCCGGGGGATAAATGCAATTCGTATCGCGTACAGGTCGGTCCGCGCGTAACATCGACTACCTTAGCCCTAACCCCGAAATTGGCGAGAGTTTCTTCTAGGGTACGGATATTATCTCTTTCTTCCTTGCTGCCGCGCACCACACTGGTGCGCAGGGAACGGTTGAGAAGTTCAATGTCTGGCAGTTGGTAATCCGAGAGCGGCAACTTTAACTGCTCGATCTGCCCGGTGGGCAGGTCGGGCAGCACAGGGGCGAGGGGTCTTTCCACCGGCCCAGCCTCTAGTCGTGGTTCCTCTTCCTCTACCACAGTCGTCATTTTCGGGGGGGTCGGCGGCAAGGCGGCAGCTTTCGTGCGCCCAGCGGGTCGCCGTTGTTTGCGCACGAAGAGCACTGCAGCCTTTAACAAGCTGAGCATGCGCCGCACCACACTCACTAATGATGTGTTGGTTACCCAGAGCAGACCGAGAAGCAGGGCGGTTACTACCACCACCCAGGCCCCAATTTCGCCCACTAGACTAACTACAACGCTGCCCAGTATACCCCCCACCATGCCGCCACCATCGGTTCCCAAGTCACGATAGGGCCACTCCCTCCTAATAGCGGGGACAGCGAGCGCGCTTGCTAACAGCACGGCGATTACCATGAGAAGCATAAAAAAATGGATCTTTCGCGCCGTTTTCTTGCGACCTGACAAGGCTATGACTCCTGCCACGAAGGTCCAAATCATGGTGGCGACTGCCCCATTTCGCCCCAACACACCAACAAGCAAGGCGTTAGAAAACCTGCCCACATGACCAGTGAGTTCTGTCGCCAGCAAGCTCACCAATAAGAAGGCGGACACAATGATCACTAGCACTGCCGCAACCTCGTTGGACAGACTCTTGTGGGCCGACGATGCCTTTTTCACTTTCCGCCTGGGCACAGTTTTTTCACTCCCCGCCTGCTTACTTGACAAAGAAAATCGTCAATAGTCCGACTGCCCATACATAGTAGGCAAAATACTGTAACTTGCCCCGCCTGAGTATGGCCACCAAGTACTTAATGGCCACAATTCCAACTAGAGCCGATACCACGATGCCAATCAGCACATATGCGATGGGATGCGCCGAGGATTCACGAAAAAGTTCAGGGGTCTTAAGTATGGCTGCCCCCAACACTGCCGGTAGAGAGAGCAAGAATGAAAGGCGCGTGGCGGTGTCGCGATCTAGGCCTCGCATAAGACCTGCTGCGATCGTAGAGCCAGAGCGCGAAATCCCCGGGGTGATGGCGAGCCCTTGTGCTAGTCCTACCCAGAGAACATCGCTCGGACCCATGTCGCGCATTCCTCTGCTCCCTTGCTTAACCGTGGCCATGAACAGCAAGCATCCCGTCACGAGTAGCGCATAGCCGATAAAGCGGGGGTTGGCGAAAAGAAGCTCAAAAGTATCCGCAAAGAGCAAACCCAAGACACCCGTAGGTACACTGCCGACTACTAAGAGAAAGATTAAACGCCGATACGCGGCATGCGCCGCACTCCGCCGATTGAAAGGGTCAAAGAGGATACTAATACCAGCTCGTAAGAGCCCTAGAATATCAGCCCAAAAAACTATCACCACTGAAATGAGGGTGCCAATGTGTAGAGCCACCTCTAATGCCACTCCTGGCGATTCTACCCCGAGCACATACTGCGCGAGAACCAAGTGGCCGGAACTAGAAATAGGCAAGAACTCAGTCAGTCCCTGCACAATTGCCAATAAAATTACAGCCCCGAGAGACAAAAAACCCTCTCCTTTCGCTACATGGATTATACCACAATGAGGCACAAGTGAGACTCCTTCGCGTTAGTTTGACAAACCGTCGGTACAGACAAACCGGCCCGACTTTTACAGTTAACAAGCAGCGAAAAGCCAGAAGTTGTTGGTACTACGGGTTTTTTCGCGCATAGATCGTCCACAAATTTTGTTATGCTACAGGGATAGCTTCTTGAGAAACTTGTTGAAGGCCTCCTGCCTAGAGTACATGTTGTAGAAGTCAGTGCCGAACATATCTTGCAGGACCTTGTAGTCTAGCGCAATCTCATCCTGGTCCGAGTATGCCAGCGTGTCCACTATCTCGCCTTTCTTGTTACGTATCTTTTGAAATGCGATCGCACCTCCGACATCGTCAAGATGAATGATGCCTCCCTTCAAAACTCGACATGTAGCGGCATTCAGCGCTCTTGCGATTCTCTCTGTTGACAGCGTTCTTTCGCCCAAGCGATGCTGCAGGATTCGGATGACAAGGAGCGCAACAAAACAGATCAGGAAATGCGCACGGATATGCTCGTTCGTATTAACAAACACAGGCCTAGCGTAGAGGTCTGTTTTTAAGATCCTAAACGACTGCTCTATCCGCCAAAGACCGCCGTACACCTGGCGCATTTTCTGTGCATCAAAGGTAAGCTCGCTAGTGATGATGCAAAAATAACCGTCATACATCGCGTCTTTCTCAGCCTTCTCCCAATCCACACTGCGTAGCTTTTTCGTGTTTTCTAAAACCTCGCCAGTCTCCTTGTCAATGATATTTTCTTTCGTGTATTCATCGACCCCCTTCTTAATACTGTAGGCGTTATTTTTAACGTAGCGCGCAGCCCTGTTGAGTTTCTCTTCCCGCTTGCGCCTTACCATATCGGCCTCGGCTTTGCTCCAATACAAAAGCACTTTCCTTGTGCGTAGTTCTTTTTTTCCGGCCTTGTCCTTCCCCTCGTACTCCTCCGTGAACAGCTTGTATCTATATGTAGCATCCGCGTTTGATGTCCACCCGCTGGGCTCAAGCAGCTTTTCATTGTAGCGCTGCCCTTTCTTCCCTCTTAGTATCTGCGAAAACACGAAGCCGTCGCCGTTGCTCACTATTGCATCAATATTCTTTGACGTATTGAGCCCCTTATCGGCGACCACGACCAGCCTGCCTAGTCCATATGACGCCTTAACGTCCGTCATGGTCGGCTGCAGCGTGAGGGAGTCGCTCGTGTTGCCGGGGAAAATAGACATGCTGACTGGAAGTCCGTTCGAATCTGTGAAAAGGCCCATTGCAGTAATCGGGCTGGTGCGATGCTCCTTAGACACGCCTCTTTTTCGCAGATCCTCCTCGCCAGCGGGGAAGTCTATTTCAAAGAAGTAATTGGTCACATCATAGAATGCATAAGAAAGGTCGCGGCCGATCGACTCCTTGACGCGCTCATTCAAATGTCGCTGCAACTCCACCTCAAAACCCGCAAAGTGGGTTAGTGACCTGTATACATCCGGCAGCGTGAAGTCGGCGCGCATTCCGTAAAAGCCATCCTTAATCTGAAACGAACCGCGCTTCGAATCTGGATGGAGGATCCTAGCAAGCACTAGGAACTTGAAGATGTCGCCGAGAGAGTACTCGCCTCTGAACCTATTCTTCACTTCGCAGCTCTTGATGAATGAATTGACTTGGAGTAAGTCATAGACGGCCTCGCAGAATTTGTACCCGTAGTTCTGCCGCCGATTTTCCTCGCCGTACATCCTTGCGGTTCCGGCAGCCTCAATTCGAAGCGGAACATTTTCTGCTTTGTAATTGGCGTTGAATTCCTCTACCATCGCCATAAAAGCTTCGGGATCTTCCTGATCTTCTAAGTAACCAAAACTTCTGATAGTCCGCTGTTTGGTTGGCCTCCCAGGGCCAGGTCGGTAGCCCTCGACCACGCGCACATGGGTCTTCATAACCCCGTCCCTCTTCTTAGGGTCCCTTCTTATCATAGAAAATCACCTCATCCCTATTGTCGCACATCTGTCGCATAACATCAAATATATCGCACAAAAAAACGCAGGAACCTGCGTTTTCAAGGGTTTAATGTAGATTTTCTAGCCAGTCTGCAATGCTAACTGTAAAAGTCGGGTTATACCACAATGAGGCACAAGTGAGACTCCTTCGCGTTAGTTTGACAAACCGTCGGTACAGACAAACCGGCAAACCATGTGGCCACAAAGCGGCAGTGGTAGATGATCTTCTTGTTGCTTAAGTGAAGGGGGTTACTAGGCTGCTAACTCTTTGTCGCCTACGACAATCAGGCTCCCTCGAGATAGGTCAAGGGAGCCTGACGATTATCGGCGTCTTGCGTAGCACAAGACCATGCTCACAAGGATAGCTGCTGGATGATTTGCTCCGGCTTGGGCGTACCTTTTTGGCGAAACAGAATCGTGCCCTCCTGGTCGATGACAAACACGGTGCGCGATATGCCAATGATGGGGATGCGCACGCGGTAGAGCTGGCACACTTCTTTACTGCGATCGCTGAGGAGCGGAAATGGCAGGGCGAGCTTCTGTTGGTACCTATGGTGCGATTCGAGCGAGTCAGCACTTATAGCGGCAACTTCGCCGAGTAGACCGGGGGAGTTTCACCCCCAGTCCCTCACAGAGCCGGACGTGAGCCTCTCGACTCATCCGGCTCGTGTTATCTGGTCACTGGGGAACTCCCTTGCACACTCCAGTGGGCAAAGAGCCTAGGTTCTCGTTTGGCGATGTTGCTTAACCATTGTGCAGCACATCTTTGTCGCCTGTGGAGATTCCTTAGTTTCTTCCGTATCCACTTTATCAGCGCCACGTTGATGTGGTTAATCACCGTTTTCATCTCGGTTTTGTAAAAGCGCCCGTAGTAGTTGAGCCACCCTCGTATTACCGCATTGTACTTGGCGGCTATCTCCGTCAGACTGAGGCTGGTCTGCATGTGCAGACGCCATCCTCTTATGGTCTGCTTCATTGCTTTCTTGGCTTTGTTGCTGACAGCAGGTAAAAAGGAGAGAAATATGTTGCCATTTTTCCCTCTAGCCGCCCTAGGTCGAAATGTGAAGCCCAGAAAGTCAAAGGAGATGTCTGGGAGGTTCCCCCTCCTGCCTGAGTCCTTGCAGTACACTATCCGAGTTTTTGTAGGATGTAGCTCAAGCCCGCATTCCGCCAACCTCTTTGCAAGGCTCTCCTTGATGAGCTCTGCTTGCAGCTTGCTCTTGCAGTGGATAACCGCATCGTCCGCATAGCGGGCGAATGGGTTATCCTGGTGCGTCCTGTCCATCCAAACGTCAAAAGCGTAATGCAAGAATAGATTGGAAAGAACTGGACTGATGACGCCGCCCTGCGGAGTGCCCCGAGTTCTGGCTTGAATGCTTCCATCAGGCATCTGGAAGGGAGCCGTCAACCACCGTTGGATGTACAATATAATCCACGGGCTGTCGGTATGTTTCCTGACTGCTTTCATAAGCAGCTCATGCTCGATGTTGTCGAAGAGTCCCTTGATGTCGAACTCCAGTACCCAATCGTATTTCCAGCAACGCTCTCTGGTAACTGCTAGCGCATCGGCCGCAGACTTGCCGGGTCTGTACCCATATGAGTCTTGGTGAAACACTGGTTCCACTAGTGGCTCAAAATACAGCTTTACGACCATCTGGTGAATTTCAGTGTTTAATGAAATTCAATTGTGCTACTCGGTCTGCTACTGTGGGTACCCCAAGTATGCGCTTACCGCCATTCTTCTTGGGTATCTCCACAGCCTTGACTGCCGGTGGAAAGTAGCTCCCGGAGGACATCCTGTTCCATATCTTGTACAGGTTGTTCTTCAGGTCTTCTTCGAACTCTGTTAGGCTTTCGTTGTCTACTCCTGCGGCTCCTTTGTTCGCTTTTACTCTGCGAAATGCTTCTAGCACTTGGTGCTTGGAGATTTCATATGACTTTGTCTTGTCCATGGGCTCCTCCCTTGCGGTTGACCGCTTGTTCAAAACTAGATAACACGGCTCCTTCGCTCCACTCCCATTACGGGAGCTTCTTCACTACTACGAGCCGTTCCGCCCCTATACCTCGCATCGGTACTCTCACCCTTACGGTTTCCGCCGTTTGGATTTCTCCCTTGTCATCGAAGTCGTAGGTTCCCACGTTCCACACCAAAAGCCTATACTACGTTCACGCCGCCTGCATACCGGTCACCAATGGAATTTCATTAAACACTGAAATTCCCCATCTGGCTAGTTAACAGGTTGTCTTCCAGACTAATCCCGGAGCAGGGACGAGGCCCCGGTTTCGATGACGTCTCAGCATTTCGATACTTCAACAGCGGTTCAGTTTCCTTCGTCTCCGTAGTACTCACCTGCCG
>Ga0209837_100037_pt1 | contig 15615 bp, 8 predicted proteins | sample 3B3metaG_FD_184149 | JGI IMG/M metagenome (GOLD analysis project Ga0209837, IMG submission 184149) | Freshwater bacterial and archeal communities from Indian Creek, Illinois, USA to study Microbial Dark Matter (Phase II) - 3B3 metaG... | ecosystem: Environmental > Aquatic > Freshwater >...
AGGTGAGTTCGTTAACGGCGTTGTAGGTGCAGCTCGTGCTAATGCCATTCTCTGCTTGGGAAATGCGGTTGCCCACGGCATCGTACTGGTAGGTGACAGCATAGCTGTGGTTAGGTTGGGTTGCTGTCAGTAAGCGGTTAAGTCCGTCGTAGGTGTAGACCTCATTATTTATGGCGGTAATATTCCCGTTCGAGTCGTAAACGAAGTTAAGGTCTACTATCGGGCTCTGAATGCGGGAGAGTAGCGCACGGTTGTTGTAGTGGTAGTCGATGGTTATACCGTTACTATACTGCATCCGAGTCAGTCTTCCTGCTAAGTCATACCACAGGCCTTGAGTGTTGGTGGTGCCTGCGAACCCGTTGACGGCCTTTAGTCGGTTCAGCTCGTCGTAGACCTGGGTAAGGGGAGTTGTGTCTCCGGGGTAGAGAATGGAGGTTACGTTACCAACTGCGTCGTAGCCGAGACCCAAGGCATAGGCAGTGCCGTCGATGGTGCGGGTAAGGTTGGTGAGGCGATTACGGTTGTCGTAGGTGTAGACGCTTAAGATGTTGCCAGCTGAAGCGAGGTCGCCTGTGCGCCTGCCTGCGACGTCGTAGGTGTACTCCGCATAGGTGGCGTCTGAGTAAGTGATGCGGGTGAGCAGGCCCCTGCGGTCGTAGGCGTACTGGGTGGTGATGTCGGTGGTTTCGGTGAGCTTTTGGCCTGCGTTGTTGTAGGTAAACACCACGTCGGAACGGGCTGGTGTGATGGCCGGGTAGATAAAGCGCTTGAGTCTGTTAAGCCCGTCATACTGCCGACTGGTGATGTTACCTTTGGCGTCGGTAACGGTTAACAGGTTGCCGACGTTGTCGTAGGTGTAGTTGCTGGTGTAAGTAGTTGCCCCCTGCGGGTCTGGCTTTTGCTGTACTTGGATGAGCCTACCCAGTACGTCAAAGGTGCGTAGGGTGGTGTTGCCGTTTGAATCTCTCACGCTTACTGTGCGGGTGGCGTCGTTGTAGGCGGTTACTTCTTCAAGGTTGCCTGGGAAGATGGTCTTTGTTACTCGGTCTCCGCCGTCGTAGTGGTAAGTGGTAGCGAGACCTACGCCGTTCTCTACGCTGCTCTTACGCGAGAGCGCGTCGTAGGTAAGTCGGGCTGTTACTTGCCAAGCATTGTTGAGCCACACGCGCTCCTCAGAGAGGCGGCCAAGCCTGTCGTACACGAACATGGATTTGGCGCCGTTTTCTAGCGTCACGGTCACGCTGCGGTTAAGGTCGTCATAGGCATAGGTTCTAAAGGTGTTGTCGGGGTTAGTGTGACGGGTTAGTCTGCCTAGGTTATCGTGCTGGTAAGTGGTGCGGTTACTAAGCGGGTCTACCGTTGCTGTCTTGTACCCTGTGTTTAGATTATATTCAATTGTTGTTACCTGAGACCCTGATGCATAAGGCACCGTAACCTTAGTAAGGTAGGCTTGGTGGTAAGTTGGGCTGTACTCGTACTGGGTAATACGTTCGGTACCATCTTCCATCACGAGTCGACACTGCGTGAGGTTGCCATACTGGTCGTATGTGAAGTGGGTATTTATCTCCCTGTTGACCCCATTCTCCACATACACCCGACGTTCGCGCGTACGGTCGCCGTTTGTCGCCACGGTGTACTCGGTGCGCAGCACTACCCCGTCACTGCGGGTGGCCTGCACACTGGTAAGTTGATGGAACCTAGCAGCGTCGTAGGTGTAGTTTGTAACGGTTCCCAGAGCGTCTGTGGAGCTTATGAGGTTATTGTGTTGGTCGAAGGTAGTAAATGTATGGGTGGTAGCGCTGCCACCGGAAGTGTTAAAAACTGTTGTTGTCACTTGGGTCGGAGTCTTCCTGCTGTCGTAACTCGTGACTGCGACCTGCTTAATGCCGGGGCCTTCTGTCTCGAGGCGCGTCTGCAAGTGAAGGTGATTGTACGTAGTCTTGATTTTAGTTCCGTCTGCCTTGGTCATGGTGCCGCTGTATGTGAATGATGACGGCAGGTTGAACGGACTGGCGTGTGTAGGAAAGCCACCCGGCTCACCGCTATAGGTGTAGGTGACCAGATTAACAACGCTTGAATCAACATTATCCTGTCGGGAAGATACCTTGTACAGCTCTCGTGCGCCGTCGTTGCCAAGGTTGTCTTTGACCTTGATGTAAGTGTAGCCTGATGACCCGCCTGTAGGATAGGTCACTGACTGGAGGTTAGCGAAGACATTGGCGACGGTGAGGGAGTGTTTGTTAGTAAAACTAAAATAGCCAGTATCAAGCTGGTAGGTGTAAGAGGTGGTACGCCCCAGGGGGTCAACGGCGGAACTGAGTACTGGTTTGCCGACACTTGTAGATGCCAGGTTATATCGCCACACTCTGCCATCGGGCGCGGTCAACTCGACTGCGGACTGCCTGTAAGTGAGTCTTGTTACTCTGCCGAGGCTGTCGACGATTTCCCCGATGAGGTGTTGCCCGTTCCAGAGCGTGTGCTTAAAGGTAATGGTATTGCCGTATCTGTCTTTGATGCCTAGCAGCCTGCCGTCGCTGGCGAAGTAGGTGGTGCTGCCTTCTTTTGCGACTACGCGGTAGTGCGAGGTTAGCTGGCCATTGCTAAACGTCTGTGCATCGGTCTCAAAGCGGATATCTAGTAGCGGATAGTCCTTAAACCGAGATGCGACATTCCAGTCTACCGCAAGCGACTGTTGACCGCTGTGGTAGATGATGTGACCATCCCTAAGCTCTAGCGAGGGGAAATCCCACTGCCAACCTAGGCCAAGGCCATGGCGGCGGTCGAGGTGGGTCTCTAAACTCCGGCTTGTTTCAACCCAGTAGTCTGTGTAGTACCTATAGTGGCCCGGTATAAGTTCAATAGTAACGGTTGCGTAAACAGGAGCAACATAAACCAATACCTCCTGCCGTTCATAGATTGGGTCTACCCAAGCAGTTTCGCAGACGCGTCTAAAATACCCTGGCACCCAATACTGGTAGGGTACGAGGTAATCCCACTCGTCAATGTAGAAGCCCCACGCCCAATATCCCTCGACCCATTCGTCGCGACATACTGTCGACCAGTATCCTCCCCCTACTTGGCGCTCAACCCAAGTGGAGTACGAGTACCCTTCCTGCACCAGGACTTGTCTTTGCTCAGTCACTGGGGGAACCCACTCGCTCCACGTATGGGAAGCCACGTGAGATGTCTTCTGGTAGGCATTAGACTGCTGGTTGTTATACATTCTCGTCATGATAAGGTCCAGACCGTTGCGGCCAGGCAGGACGAGGTCGGTGTGGCTAAGAGTGAGGTTGCCGTTACCGGGATGAATGAGTTCTTTGTTATTGGCGAAAAAGGCGTTGTAGGGACCGACTTGCTCGGCGTTTGCCTGCGTGGCTGGGCCTATGTAGTTGTTGTAGAGGCTGGATATGTGCTGTGCCGACGCTGCCGCGAGCGAAGCGGCGACAGCCTGTAAACAGATGGACGCGATAAGAACCGCGGCTACTAGGCGACGCATTACTTGCCACTTCCCTCAGGAAGCTTGACCGGGGTCCTAGGATTGCTTGGCGGAGGGGTGCCCGGGATTTTGGGGATGTGCTTACCGGGGAATAGCTGCTTTAAGACGTCGCTCCAAGTATTGTCTTTGGTTTTTAGGGCTAGAATCTCACTTGCGGTGAGTTTTGTCTGGGGGGCGAGGAGGGCTGCTTGGTAAGCGTCGTTTACCCAGAGTTCTTGCAGCAGAGCCTGCATAACAAGTTCTCGGTCATTAAGTCCCCAGCTAGCTGCCACCGCAAGGGCCTGAGTTAGCTCAGCCGCAGGCACTCCGGCGATTTCCCGCCAAGTCTTGCCGAGGGATCTCTGGGCCGCGACTTCCACCTTAGGCTTGCCGGTGCGCGCGGCGTAGATCTCCACGAGTTCTTCTTCTGTGGGCTGTTTTACAGGAGTAGTAACTTTCCTTGCCGCGGCGGGGGTATTCCTATCCGCTTCTTTCACTAGCTCCATCAGAGTGGTTCCTGACTTTCTGGCAGCCAGAATGGCGCGGAAATCTAATCCCCGCGCGTTAGCGTAAGTATCCGCAAGTATAAGTTCTTTGAGATCTATGCCGCTGGCTACGAGCGCAACTACTTCAGCGGAGGTCAGTCCGGAAGGGGTGGTGTCTCTGTCCCCAAATCTTACCGCGACTACTCTGTTTTGGCTGGCGTTAATATCTGCAAGGCTCCGTCCGGTTTGCGCGGCTATCTCTTTGAGGTCGGATTCAGTTAGGGGCTTCACTTTGCTTTTGGCCTGTTCCCTTTGGGCTGGAGTAAGGCTCGCGTATGCTTTCAATACAGCGTCTGTCAGGGGTCCTTCCGCTCTCACCAAGGGCTTTAATTCTAGGCCAAGCGCGGCGGCGAGAGCATCTGCCTTAAGAATCTCCTCTAGCTTATAGCCGAGTTTTATGATCTCGGCGACTTCTTGCTTGGATAGACCCGTCCTAGTGTGAGTGGCTTTCCCATCCTTGCCAAAGCCGAAGCCGTACGGGTCATTGGGACCAGACATTTTCTCCTGCCAAGCAGTGGCATGATCTCGCCTAATGTCATCCCAAGCGCGACCACTCTGCTTCAGTCGCAGTAAGTGTCTGACGTCTCCGCCGTAGTTAAACAGGATACTGCTGGCCTCTTTGATGTCCTCGCCTGAGTAGCCTTCGTGCATTAGTTGAAGAATCTCCTGCTGGGTGAGATTGCGGGATTTCTCTGGGTCTAGCGGCTTGCGCTCTAATTTTACCCCCTTAGCCAACTGCTCGATAGCCGCAGGCCAAGTCTTACCTGACTTCCTGGCTTCTAGCCACTTGGCGATGGGGATTCCCGTTTGTTCCTCAAGGCTTAAAGCGGTATACACATCGGATGGAAGGTGCCCCTGTTTCTCAAGCCGGGCCAATGCCTCGGGTGGAATGGACAAAGAAGTCGTCTTCATCTGACCGTAATTTGCCCCTGCCCTGTGGGTCAGGCTCGCACCCACAAGAACGAGCACAAGCATCAGCACAAGCAGGATAGTAGCTAAATATTTCGATTTAACGATTTTAACTTGTTTATCCATTTGGAGTACCTCCCTTTCCATTCTCCCGGACCTTCCTTTTATAGCCAGCAGACCACTACAAAAATTGTATATGATACGGGAGGAAGAATCAAGCATAATATTGCGATAATTTTGCAAATGTGTCAGATTGGTCGCACGAGTGTCGCATAGTGTCTCACGGGGACGGGGCGTTTGCGACATCGGTCGCTATAGCAGGTTTAGCGCGAAGAATGTCGAATATACTCGGTATCAGCAGCTAGGGAGGACAGATATCTTGATAGAGTTTAGAGATGTGACTAAAATTTATAACAGCAGCAAGATTCCGGCATTACAGAATGTATCGTTCCAGATAGAGCGGGGCGAATTTGTCTTTCTTGTGGGCCCAAGTGGCGCCGGTAAGAGCACCATGCTGCGCCTGCTTTTCCGGGAATATGTCCCTACTTCTGGGCAGGTTGGATTTCTCGGCCGCGATACGGCCAAATTTACGCAGAGAGAACTGCTCAGGTATCGGCGGCGCATCGGTATGGTCTTTCAAGACTTTCGCCTCCTAAAGCAGAAAACCGCCTACGAGAATGTGGCTTTTGCCATGGAAGTTGTCGGACGCCCACAGCAAGAAATTCGCCGCGCGGTACCCGCCGCCCTAGCCGAAGTCGGTCTAGCAGACAAGGGCAGCAAGTTTCCGGGAGAACTATCTGGCGGCGAACAGCAACGCGTGGGCATTGCCCGCGCCATCGTGCGCAAACCCATGCTACTTATCGCTGATGAGCCCACCGGCAATGTCGACCCAGAGAATGCCTGGCAACTGATGGAGCTCTTTGCGCAGATCAGCCGTACTGGGACGACAGTCCTTATTGCTACGCATGCTTCAGAGATTGTCGACCGCATGCGGCAGCGAGTTATCGCTCTGGAAAAAGGTTGCTTGGTGCGGGACGCCAAGCGGGGGGCATACAGCTATGAATCTTAATGCTTTAACCTACTGTCTGCGCCAAGGTTTTGTTTCCCTGCGCCGCAACTTCTGGCTGGCCTTGGTCACCTCGAGCATGATCGCCGTTTCGTTGGCAATACTAGGTGGCTTTCTCTTACTTTCTCTAAATGTAGGCCAAATCATGCGTAATGTTGATGCCAATGTCGAGATCGCTGTGTTCTTAACAGATAGGGCCGAACGGGCCAAGGTTGAGGCCGCCCTGACTAATCTCGCGGGCGTAAAGAGCCTTACTTTCGTATCGCGGGAAGAAGGCCTAGCAGAATTTGGCCAGACCTTCGGTGACCCTGGACTTTTTGCCGTGCTTGAGGGCGAGCACAACCCCTTGCCCCATATGTTTCGCGTGCGGGCGGAACAGGCCGCCATGGTACCAGACTTAGCAGGCTCCATGAGGGCCTTGCCCGGGGTCGAGGCGGTCGACTACGGCGAGGATTTAGTCGCCCAACTACTCAGCGTAACTGGCTGGCTTAACTCTTTGTTTCTCACGATTAGTCTGTTCTTGGGCTTAGGGGCAATACTACTTATTGTGACCATCATCCGCCTCTCGGTCCTCGCGCGACAGGAAGAAATAGGCGTCATGAAGTTTCTTGGCGCAAGCAATAGCTTTATCCGTCTGCCTTTTATTCTCGAGGGGGCCACTATGGGCGCGGTAGGTGCACTCACAGCAACTATCAGTCTCGGCATAGCCTATAATAGTCTGGCAATGAGCATGCAAAACGGCGCGCTGACCTTCCTCTTGCAGCCCGTTACAGCTAGGGAAACGCTTTGGCCTATCTACGCCGGCCTGCTCATCATGGGCTTTCTCATCGGTGGCATTGGAAGCGTGCTGTCGGTGCGCAAATTCTTACGAGCATGACAGGGAGGGGGACAATTATGCGACGACTCTTGGCCACTGTAGCCCTACTATCACTGGTTCTGCTTCCACTAGCCTTACAATTTGCCCACTTAGCCTCCGCTAGCCCCACCGCGCCGCGGCAACGAGTCGAACAGACCGAAAGAGAAGTCCGCGAACTCGAAAGGGTCCTTAGGGCCCTCGAAGATTCTATCGCGCAGCGCATGGCGCGCATGACTGCGCTAGAAAGAGATTTACGGGCGACGGAAGCGCGGCTAGCTGGAGTGAACCGCTCCCTCATTGCTTCGCAAGCGCGCATGAAGACGGTCACTCGATCTTTCGCTCTGCGGGTACGCAGCGCCTACATGACAGGTGGGGCGTCTTACCTTGAAGCTCTGCTGAATGCCGATAGTTTTGGCGACCTAGTTGTGCGCCTGGCCTACCTCCGCCGCATCCTGACTCGCGATTCAGAGATCATCCACACGGTGCAAGAGGAGCAAGAGCGTGTGCGCGCGACGGCGCAAGAGCTTACCACTGAACAGAACCGCCTGCGGGGGCTCGTTGATCAGCGCGACGCCGAGCACCGCAACTTGCTTGACCAGCGCCGCGAACAGACGCGGGTGCTAGCCGCGGCGAGAACGCGTCTCGCCGCTGACTTAGCCCTCATCACACCGCGCGCTGAACGCCGCCCGGTATATGCTGTGGTCATCGACAACATCGCGCAGGCCCGACCACAGCATGGAATAGCCCAAGCTACCACCATTTATGAATATGAAGTCGAGGGGCGCATAACGCGCTACTTGGCGCTCTTCGCCACCTTGCCTACCCGGGTCGGCCCTATACGTAGCGCGCGCTCCCATAGCGCCATGTTAGCCCTCGAAAACGGCGCGCACTTTATCTATTCAAGCGGTGGGGTTGATGTGCTAGATTTACTGCGCGGCTTAAATGTGCGCGGTACAGACGCTTTGCGCACCAACAACCCGGCCTTCTTTCGCGATAGAGCCCGCCGCGCTCCTCATAACTTGTTCGTTAATCTGGCGACGCTCGGACTAATGGAGCAGTCGAGCGAGGTCACAATTAGGCCGGCCTACCTCTCGGCGCAGGGCACGGCTGTCAGCGAAGTGGTTATCGAGTATTCGCCCACCCATCGCGTCAGCTATGTGTACGTACCAGCGCAGGGAGCTTTCCGGCGATATATCAACGGCGCAGTTCATCGCGACGCCGCAGGTGTGGTGATTATGGCGCGCAATATTATCGTGCAGCAGGTTCCCCATAGGACAGATCTTATGGGCCGGCCCACACCAAACCTGGTAGGTGAAGGTGCGATTGATTTTTACGCCCTCGGGCAACACTTTACCGGTACGTGGAGAAAAACAAACGCCGCGTCCCCCACTCGCTTTTTCTTTGCCGACGGACGGGAAATCGAGCTCATCTATGGCCAGACCTGGGTACAAATTGTGCGCGCAAGGTGAGCAGGGGGTACGAAGTTGCGTACGCGAGAAGAATTACTGCAATCGTACACCAGCGACGCCGACCGCCTCTTGGCGGCAAAGGCATTAGATAAACTAATTTTAGCCGAAAAAACATGGCAAGTGGTGGCAGGCGATTTCTGCGACCCTTCCCAAGTACATCTCATTTCACAACTGGCATCTCGGGCCGGATGTGAGGCTAGCGCACATTTTGCAGGTGGTTATGCGCACGCAGAACGCCTGCGTTGCTGTTTTGCGCGTCCCGAATACCCGCCCCAAGCAGAGGACTTCAAGCTCGCAGTGCTGCGTGTCAGTGGAAATTTCGACTTTTTTAGGGCTTCACATCGAGATTTTCTCGGTGCTCTACTTAATCTAGGAATTCGTCGCGAAAAGCTAGGTGATGTCGTCGCCGAGGACACAGGCGCTTACTTGGTGGTGGACAATGCCGTAGCCGAGCATATACGCATTAACTTAAATCAAGTGGGGCCAGTACCAGTGGCCGTAGCAGAGGCACACCATACTGCCCTCTGCGCATGGCACCCCCAGTTCAAAAGTTCTATTGTTGTTGCCGCCTCGCCCCGCCTCGATGCCATTGCGGCTGCCGTGTACAATATTTCGCGCAGTGAGGCTACTAACCTCGTAGAAGGCGGACTGCTTAAATTGAACCATATTCCGTGCCGGAGTGGCAGCAAGGAGGTAAAACCAGGCGACCTTATTTCTGCAAGGGGGCTCGGCCGCGTCTATGTACGCGAGTTTCTTGGCCACACCCAGCGAGATCGACTGCGAGTACGCATAGAAGTGCGAGTGGAGTAACAGGGCAGCCTAAACCGGTTAACTAGCTCAAGCCCTACCTCAAGCTCCGACGTGTTATCGGAAAGAGAAGGGTCTCCGCGTGGTTGCGGGAAGCGACAAGGACTCTTTGCGACATAAATTGAGCACCTTCAAGACAAAACAATCCCCTCTCGCTAGGAACGAGAGAGGATTACCCGCCCCTAAGGGGACTCAGCGGCTGTCTCCACACATTCGCGTGCACATCGGCTTTGCACCTAACCCAACTCTCTTAAGTACAGCCAATGAGGCTCTTCCGCATCGCAGTCTTTGCTATATACTACTACGCCACTACGGCTACGTCAAAAATCTATAGTGAAACTGTGTCGTCGGACAGTGCCAACCGCACCCAGAGTCCCCCGCTTGCCCATTTCGATTGCCAACGCGATGACGACTAGCGGTAGCGTAAATTAGCCAACTGTCCCCTTGCCGAATAAACTCGATTATAGATACCCGGTCGGGGTTATCCCATACGGACGGTATGCGTAATTCGACTCTCACAAAATCCTCGCGTGATTCCAAAACAACCAGCCTATAAAGGTCCATGCGGTACGCCGAGCCCATTTCTCCCGGAGAAACAAACAGCCTCCCATTTATGCTTACGTATCGATCAAGCTTTAAGTATTCTTCGGCTCGTTCAGCGACGAAGGTGCTGCGGATGTATTCCTCGAAATCGGCGTACGTGGGGAACCTCACATCCGCTACTCGGTGGTACATATACCCTTTGTGCTCTGCTGTCTCACCGCTCTCCATCAATGTTCCCGTCCAGTGCCAGCTATTTATGGCAGTAGAACGGGCGATCAGATACACAATGGCGTGGGTTAGCGGGCGCACCAGTGGGGCCGGGCCTGCAGCGCTCCGGCGATATACTATCTCTCCTGTTCCCCAATCGCGCATAAGCACGATTTCTCCATGCCTGATATAGGCAACTTCGTTTTTCCGCACCGCTTCCCCATGTCTCCCGGTGGTTTCGTACTCAACCCGCAACACCCAGTACCATTCGTTTTGGTACTCATGCGGACGAGGCGACCACCGCCAATCGATAGGTTTGACATCTCGCGCACCCAGGGTGCGCTCCACATAACTCTCTAAGATTTGGTGCATAAATGGGTATAGCACATAATCGGGAAAGGGGCCAACGATGTCGGCAACCGCCTGCCAAGCTGTCAGGCGCTCCCTAAGAAAGCTTAGCTCCTCCGGGACGAGTAATAGCTCCGCCTTTTCTAGGGCCAGAGCGGCTTCCGCTAGCTTAGAATCGTACATGCTAATGACAGCCTGCGCCCTAAATTGCCTTCCCGCCTCGGCAACCTCCTGCGCTTTATCCGTCCAGAGACGAGCTATGCGTGGGTCTCTAGGCGACAGTTCAGCCGCCTCCTTCAGGAGGCGAGTCAATTTGACGAAATCCAGAGCGACCGCCGCCTCTTCTGCCTGTTGAACGAGCGCGCTAATCTCTACTCGCACCGAGTGAAGACGGTGATAGTAGAATGTGCCTATGGAAATTGCAGCGAGCACAGCAACAACCAGTAGTGAAGTTTTGGCACATTCCTTGTACCTCATTAGATTCACCACCTATCGCTTAGTCAACAAAGCGAATAGTGACTAATCGATCTAGCCCGCCGAAATTGTTAGCAAAGGACCAAGTCTGATTGAGGGGCACCCCATTCCCTCGGCTACTCTGTGTCGTGCCCGGGTCCCAACAGAGAAAATGAGAGTCGAAGGCCGTGCCTTGGGTGACTAAATAGTTTGACACAGGTAGGTTTTCGTCCTTTATGTCGGCAGAGGCGAAAAGGGCAACAATCCCCTGCCTCTCTGGATTAACAGTCGGAACATAGGAGTAACTTAACGGATAGCTAGAGCCTGCGATGACTATAGTGTGCCTGTGTCCGTTAATCGATACAAATGTAGCCAAAACACCTTCCGGATTTCGCCGAAGGTAGTGGGTAATGTGCTCCGCCTTCTGTAGAGGCGTTAACAAAGAGAGGTCAACCCTCCACGCCGTACGCCCGAAGGAGTCAGCGATATTACCATGTCTTGCAAGGACGGGTGAGCTAGTAGAGGTATAGGTTGGGACTTCCCATCTCCCGTTTTGGAAAATAGTCTGTGGCCAGTTAATGTTGCCCATGGTTACCGTAAACGGGTCTGCCATCAGGCTGCCTGTGGTGTCAGACCTCATATCCCATTGTTGTGCCCTCGTCTGAGCTCCTAGATTCCTAAGAATCATTGCGTACGACGTCACTACACAGCCCCACTCATTCATATGTCCGCTGGACAACTGATTTGGTTGTGGTGCAAAACCGGCGGTTGTAAAAAACGGTGTATGCCTACACTTGAAGTTTCCACCACAGAACTCGCTACAGGCAACCATGTTTGGGAAGAACAGCTGAGTCAGATTACTGCGGTTCCAGTTTTGACTCCCCTGCTCATTAAAGCCTTGACTGAACCATGTTTGCGTATAATTTCTAGTCCGAAATCTATAGCGCTGGGGACTAAAGGAGTTTTGAAAAGGTGCTATGAGGACGTAGTACACCTTGTTGGCCTCAACTCTGTACATAAACCACTCATCTGAGTTTTCAGCTCTTTCTCCCCATGCCAATAGTGTGCTGCCATTAGTATCATAGAGATACAGGTCGTAATCACAGCCCACGGGGATACCTGTTAAATAGAAGTTTACGTTCCCTGGCTGCGGAAAGGAGACCCGATACCAATCTCTGTCTGTTCCGATATGGATTGTTCCCTGCATTTCAATATTATCGAACAACTGGTTAGCCTGCCCCCACGAATTATTCGGCTCAACCTCATTCATGACAGACAGTGTGTTCAATTCTAAGCTGCTGTTGTGGGAGTCCACGCTGATGCTGACAACTAGTCCCTTCCCTGTATCATCGGGCACCACTGTTAGATGCCCAATAAAAGAATTGGTCGCGAGGTTACTTTCAAATCGAACAAAGAACTGGTATGACGTATTGAGTTCTACCCCCTCTACCAGCGCAGCCCGCTGTTTCCCAGCCAAGGTAACATCAATAATGACTCCCCTCTTCTCTGGCAAAGAGATCAAAATCTGCACATTCCGAGCTGCCGGGTTCCTAATTGCGACTCTCAGGGTAGCCCCCTTGAGTGAGTGATCCGCCGAAAACTCAAAGGGCAGGGAAGGTAAAGCATCAGTAGCCGAGGCTTCAAAGGAGCCAGTCGCCATAAGGGGTAGCATGATCAGAACGGCCGCAATTAGAGACAATGTTTTCTTCATCACTTGTCCTCCTTCAACCGAATTTCTAAGTGTTCGTCCCCTTCAGGGGCTCGATGGGATCGATAGCTCGTCCTTGCTAGCGTGATTACCCGACCGAAGTCCCCTTTACTCACCCACACTTCACTAGGAAGTATTGCCGAGCAGCAGTCCTAGTTCCATTTCATTCTTGATACCGGGATGTGAAATGGGCATGTCAAGGAAGCGTCCGGTCATTCAGGGGGAACCGGCCTCCACAATGCCATGGGCCCGATCCGTGGGCCGCATTTAGTTGCGCCACAGTACCCAGTGAAGAGACGGACATTGTCACTGCAAGACAAAGAATACAAACAGGGCGAAGACGTTTTTCAAATGGCACCCTCCTCTCAATTTTTTGCATGACACTTCCATAAATGCCATGATATATTAATCACAACATGTGGCACAAGGACACTATTGCATCACTACGTGTACTCAGGCTTACCACGGCCGGGCAATATGCGCACAGCAGCTAGGAAATACCGCAGGGGCGCCCAGGTGGGCCGAACAGGACACGGTGTTAACAGAGCAGCACCCTGATATGGAGTTTTATGCATCCGCCCTTATTACTTGGGCTTTATGCCTTGTTAAAATAGGGCAGAACGACGCGGCACTGGCGAGACTACGGACGATTGCCAGCGATTCTCGCTTCCCCGCCAGCGTTGCACATACGGCTGTAGAGAGCTACTTCTATGTTTAGCCGAACAAGATCCCTGCCCGAGAGATATGTAACTCACTAGAACCGTGTCTATCGTCCGTACTTTTAGTCGGCCCCTTGGTTTGCGTTAGAATTGTCACTTGGCTGGCAGATTAGCGCACAAACTCTCCCGCCATTGGTGGTGAGAAACTCCCCGCCAAATTACGCGAGAGGCAACACTATAGTTGAGACAGGCTCGTGACCTTCGGTAAACCTGTAGAAGGCCTGCTGCTTGTACTCCGCGCTGTAGTGCGTCCTCTTCGTTTTGCTATCTCTTCCTGATACGCACATCGCACGGATTCTGGTTGTCCATCAAACGGGGGATAGGGCGACAAGCCCAGAGATCTTTCCGTAGGGCTTGCATGATCAACTCTTAGTCTGCACGACCCCAGCTGGCTGCTAACTCTAGGGCTTGTTACATCTCTGACGCGGGCACGCCTGCTACCTCACGCCAGGTCTTTCCGGCTGATGCAGGCTTGCTTCTATTGTAAGCCCTGAGGGGGTGGTATCTGTGCCCGTAAAACTCACCCAACAATTTTACCTTAACTTGCCTTGATATCCGCTACGCTACGCCAGGTCTGTGTGGCTATCTCCTTAAGTTGTGCTTCCGTGAGGGGCGTACTTGGCTCTTGGCTTGTTCTCTTTGGGCGGGGGTGAAAGCCGCGTATGTTTGCAGAATCATGTCGCTAAGCGTGAGAGAGGGTGATTTTTTAGCGGTGGGTTTAAACTTAAATAGCAGCGAGTGGGCTAGAGAATCGGCTTTGCGTGCTTGTTCTATGGCTTGCCAGATTTGCGCACTGCCAGCCAAGTGAGCATAGGAACGCCGGTTTGTTCTTCTAGCGTCATGGCGGTATACGCATCGGATGGAAGGTTGCCCTGTTTCTCAAGCCGGGCCACTGCCTCGCTGGTGGACTGGACAAAGAAGTCGTAATCATCTGACCGGAGTTTGCCCCTGCCCTGTGGGTCAGGCTCGTACTCACAAGAACGAGCACAGGCATCAGCACAAGCAGGATCGAGGTTAAATATTAGCTTCTGACGATTTCTACTTGTTTATCCTTTTTGCAATTTCTCCTCTTCTATTCTGCCGATCCTTCCTTTTATAGCCAACAGACCACTACCAAAATTGTACATGACAAGGTGGGAAAAATCAAGAATAATAATGCGATAATTTTGCAAATGCGCCGAATTAGTCGTGTGGCTGTCGCACGGGGACATCAGACTGTGCGAAAACGCCCCAACCTAGTTGACATAATGTAGACTTTAAGGCACAATGCACCTTAAAACACTGAGAGCGAAATACATTCAATGGAATTTCATTAAACACTGAAATTCCCCATGCGCTACGTTAGAGGCAGTAGTCGGAATCAATTGAAGCTCGCACAGAGTCTTGAGAATTATGTGGCAAAGGATAGTACGGTGAGTGTCATCACTGAACAACAAGGAAGACCTTGAGCGAAACGAGTACCGCAAAAAAGGGGGCTCTTTCAGCTACTCCCTAAGATACTCTACCAAGGATCATCGCGTAAAGTAGACAAACTGACTCTACAACGGGCTTCGTAGCAGCGCGGGAGCATGGCATTCCTCAACATAAGCCCTTTTTTCGCCACGAGAACCTTCTATTTTGTATTGTTCTAGCACGGTCTGACGGGGCGTTTGCGACACTATGTCGCAAACGCCCCGTCCCTGCGCGACACGAGGGTTATGATGGCCACCTCCGGTCGTGATAGAAAGCGTAGCGGCAAGATCACCCAACCTATACCCCGCGAGATATAGAGCCATCCCGTGCCTTCCCACGACAAACCCTCTACATAATCGCGGGGAAAGAGGCGCCGCGAGCCATTAGTGACAGCGCCCACTAGGGGCAATTTTATCTGCCCACCGTGCGTGTGGCCACAAAGGGTAAGTGCAACACGCCGGAGTATGGCACGTTCCGCGCGAAAGCGCCCTGCCTTGGCAAAAGCCTCAAAGTAGGAAGGTGAATGTGCCAAGAGCAAGCACACCTCGCCATTTGACTCAGGCGGCATGGCCTGCGCTAAGTTACCGCGACCGCTAAAGGGGTCACGCACGCCTACGAGATATATTCGCGCCTCTTCGCGATTCAAAGCCACATGCGCATCGTCAAGCACGTTCACGCCTACGCTTTTGAGCTTAGCCCCTACCTGCTCCCACCCCGCGTCATGGTCATGGTTACCACCGACCGCATAAATGGGCATCTCTGGCGCCAAAGCTTTTAGGAAGGGTAAGAATGCCTGCGTTTCTGATACTCCATGCGTGACAAAGTCGCCAGTTATGACAAGGATATCTGCCCTTGCCGCCCGAATGGCGCGGGCCAACACGCCATCTGCGGATAAGGCTTGGCCGTGCAGATCAGAAATATGCGCAATTCTGAACCCAACAAACTCCGGCGGCAAGCCTTCTAGAGGAATAGTCAGCTTTTTCACTTCTAGGGAGAGCGAGTACCACCACACCCAAGCTACTAACAGTGCGCCTAGTAGCAGGAATGCCCACACCACG
>Ga0209837_100040_pt1 | contig 14338 bp, 16 predicted proteins | sample 3B3metaG_FD_184149 | JGI IMG/M metagenome (GOLD analysis project Ga0209837, IMG submission 184149) | Freshwater bacterial and archeal communities from Indian Creek, Illinois, USA to study Microbial Dark Matter (Phase II) - 3B3 metaG... | ecosystem: Environmental > Aquatic > Freshwater >...
CACGATTACCGGTGGCCGAACCCGCGGGCGTAGTGGCCTGAAAAACAGCCTGCTGGCGCGAGAAGCCGACGGTAGAGGCATTGGCAATATTGTGGGCGGTGACATTAAGTGCCGTCTGATGCGCGCTCATACCGCGCCGCGCAATGCTAAAACCAAAAAAGGTAGATGCCACAAAAAAACCTCCTTAAGCGCGTCTATCTAATGCCTGTCCACTCCAGTTAGGCGAAGCCTGTGTTGGTAAGCCGTAGTTGCTGCCACCCGTCAGTGCCCCTAGCACCCGCCGCGCAAACTGCAGACTCTGCTGGGCCAAGAGCTGATTGCCCGCCACCAAGTCTTTTATCTCGCCAAGGAGCCTTTTTTCGTCGGGGGACAAAGAAGCAAGGTCAGCCGTGCCCTCTAGCAATGCTGACCACAGCGTGTTCTGCTCGGCCACGAGCGCGGCCATGGCCTCTAGGTCGTCAGTTAGCATCGCTTGCCGCTGCTGTGCTAAATTGTGGCGCAAAAGTGGCAGGGCCTCGCTCATACTGTCTTCCCCCGGGCCTGCAAAATGTCGCCCGCTAGGGCTCCGGCCAGACGCATACTGTCCACCTCATACTGGCCCTGTGCTAAGGCATGCTGTAAGCGCTGCACTTTGTCTGCAGCAAAGGGCTCCTCCATCTCTAGGGCTGCCTGCAAGAGGCGTGCCGTGGTCGAAATGGCAATGCTATCACCCTGCACCCCAGTATCGGGCAAGGCGGGGGTATCGCGCTTGGCGGCCGGGCGGGGCTCTATATGGCGCAAGTACAGCTCGAGCTTAGGGTTTACTTTCATGTGGACACCTCTATCTTTGCATGGCTTTTTGCAAAAACTCTGTAATTTGCCGCAGGCTGTACACCCCATGGGCGAGGTTAGCCTCGGCTACGGCGCGAGGCATACCATAGATAATGGCAGATTCTTCGGACTCGGCCAGTATATGCGCTCCGACTCGGTGCAGCACCCTAGCCCCCTCCAAACCGTCTTGACCCATGCCGGTGAGCACGATGGCTAGCACCGATCCGCCAAATTCTTCGGCACTTTTGAACAAGAGGTCGACACTAGGGCGAAAGGGCGTGGACACATGGTCGGCTGGTAGCACCTGCAAGTAGCGGCGCAGGCGATCTTTACGCACCACCGTGTGCAAACCGCCCGGGGCTAGATAGACTGCGCCCCCCGCAAGGGGCATGCCATCTTGCGCCTCTAGTACCTTGACCTTGCTTATCTGCCCTAGACGCTGCGCCATGGGCCCTGTAAAACTGCCGGGAATATGCTGCGCCACGACCACCGGTATATTGCTACCGGCCGGCAAGGCCGGCACAATATGCTGCAGGGCCGCCGGCCCCCCTGTGGAGCAACCAATAAGCACCAAGTCATAGGGCTTGGGCGCGACCACCCCGGGGTCGGCGCGGCGAGCGGGCCTAGGCCAGAGCACACCTGCTGCGGCACGTAGCTTGGGCAAGATGGCGGCTGCCAAGTCAAGCGTGTTAGCGGCGCGTTCGGGCTTGGCAATAAAATCTATGGCGCCTATTTCAAGCGCTTGCAGGGTCTCTTTGGCCCCCGCCTTGGTCAGGCTGCTGACCATGACGACAGGGGTGGGCGTTTCGCGCATAATGATGGCGAGCGCTTCTAGCCCAGTCATGATGGGCATTTCGATATCTAGGGTTACCACGTCGGGCCGCAAGTCACGGCACTTTTGCACCGCTTCGGCACCATCGCGGGCAATGCCCGCCACTTCCATGTCGGCACTGGCACTGATGACATTGCCAATAAGTTGGCGCATAAAGGGTGAGTCGTCGACAACGAGGACGCGTACTTTTTTCTCTGTCGTCATCTCTTCTGCATTAAACCTAGCAGGCCATTGATGTCGAGTATGGGCACGACACGACCATCGCCTAGGATGGTGGCACCGGCCAACTCTTTGTTGCGGGCGAAAAAAGGTCCTAAAGGTTTAAGCACTACTTCTTGCTCTCCTAGTAATCGGTCAACAAGTAGCCCGACTTTAGTGGTACCACTGGCGGCAATGACTAAGCTGTGCGGTTTTTTGGCGGGCGAGGGTAGCTCAAAGAGAGAATGTAGCGCTACCACGGGCACAATCTGCTCGCGCAGCACCAAGCACTCCTGCCCTTTTACCACGCGCAGGTCGGCTGGGTTAAGCTTGCGCGTTTCGATGACGGTGGCAATGGGCATGGCGTAGTCTAGCTCATTGGCACGCACCAGCAAGGCGCGGAAGATGGCCAAGGTCAGGGGCAGGCGAATAATAAACTCGGTGCCCTGCCCCGTGATGCTCTCGATATCAATGCTGCCGCCAAGTTTTTCAATTTGACTGCGCACGATGTCCATGCCTACACCACGCCCCGACACATTGCTCACTTGGGTGGCGGTGCTGAGGCCGGGCAAGAGAATAAGCCGCTGCCTTTGGGCCTCGCTTAAGCTGGCTAGGTCGTTTTCCGTCATCAGCCCCATGGCGATGGCTTTCTTAGCCACTCCTGCGGCGTCTATACCGCCGCCATCATCCTTGACCGAGATGACAACTTGGTTGTCTTGGTGACTGGCACTGAGCACCACTCGCCCTGCCGCGGACTTGCCCTTTTTCAAGCGCTCAGCTGTCGTTTCGATACCATGGTCGACTGAGTTACGCACTAGATGAATCAGTGGGTCTCTCACTTCTTCCACAATGGTGCGGTCAAGTTCGGTGTCTGCGCCCTCGAGGGTAAGTTCCACCGTTTTTTCTAGGCTCTGCGCTAAGTCGCGCACTAGGCGGGGGAAGGTGCCAAAAAGCTGCGCAATGGGCACCATGCGCACCTTCATAATTTCGCGCTGCAAGTCACCCGTAATGCGCCCTAGCTGACTAGAGACCGCCATTAAGGTGCGCACATTTTCGTCTTCTTTATTTTGCCGCTCTAAGTGCGTGGTGACATTGGCTAAACGATTGCGCTCAATGACCAACTCGCCCACCAGGTTCATCAGGGCCTCGAGCTTGCGCACATCGACGCGCACGGAATGTTGACGAGTATCCACCTTCGCCGCTACTTTGTCAGTGGCCTCTTGTTCGATCTTCTTGGCCACGAAGGGCGCCACGCTGACATCCTCCACATCGCCGTCACTGCCTAGCATGGCCAAGACTTCGTCGCTGTGGCGGTCGGTAGACAAGATGACCGCAAAGCGCTGATCAAACTTTTCGCTTAAGAGATGTTCCTCTAAAGGCTCGCACTGCAGCACCAAGCCGATGCTACGCAGGCTCTGCAGCACGAGAAATGCCCGCACCCCCTTCATGGGTGCATCAGGGCGCAGGGTCACATCAACCTTGTACTCGATGGCGGACGCACCCACAGTTGCTGCTGCGGCGGCAGCCAGGGGCAGGGTGCCCATAACAGGGGTTGCGGTCTGACTGGAAGCAAAAGAATCTAGCTCGGCGATAATCGCCGCCAGCTCGTAGCGGCCTTCGCTGCCGGAGCGATAAATATCTTGCTTAATGCTCTTTAAGAGGTCAAGCGCGCCCAATAGGGCGGTAAAGACCTGCGCCTTGGGGACAAGCTCGTTTTCGCGCAAGAGACTCAGAACACTCTCCATATGGTGCGCAATACTCGCCATCTGCGTGTAGCCCATGGCGCCCGAGGATCCTTTAATAGTATGGGCGTCGCGAAAGACGACGGCGATTAGTTCATGGTCAGAGGGCTTTTTCTCTAGCGACACGAGATTGGTCGCCAAGCGGTCGACCATCTCTTCAGTTTCATCTAAGAATAATTGCAAGTACTCATTGTTTTTCATGAAATCACCTCTGGCCTTGCCATTAGTTCTTGGGCAAAAAGGCGAGCAGGGTCAAGTAGTACTACCAGAATCTCCCGCGTCGTCTCTAGTACATCTTGCTCAGCGACAACCACTACGTCGAGCGCTGCTAGGTAATTCATCGCGCCATAGACTTCGCTACCGCGATAGTTCTCGTAACGGCCGAAGAAATTAGGCAAAGCATTGTCAATAAATAAGTCGCGGGCCGGCAAGGAGGCAAGTTGTTTAAGTAGCACCGCGTTTTCCATAAAGCGGCTTTTAGTAATAAAATAACCCCCGCGGTCCACCATGTAGCGCTCTCCCGTCTTGCCAAAGGGGGCGAACTCTAGACTGGGGTCTTTACCCAAATCGGTGGTCATAAGTATAACCCCGACCACATGTCCTTGAGGGTTCCGCAGTGGCTCCGACACGGCCAAGATTATGCCGCCATCAACCGCCGAAACGACTATTTCAAAGGCGGGAGCCCCGGCCAGTGATTTATGCACATACTTGCGCTTGGATAAGTCCAAAAATTTATGGGCTGTATTGGCCTGGCTGTGCCCGGCAAGGTCGGTGATGGCGATGTTCTCGATGGCTCGCAGCCTGCTTCTCTGGATAAATAGCTCGGGCGTCGTTTCGCTGGGCGTCCCTGTCTGGAAAAGGGGTAGCGCTGCCAATGTTTTAATATGCCCTTGTAATTCTGCCAGGCGCAGGGCAACAGCATTTTTCTCTTGCTGCACAATGGCGTCTAAGATTACGCGGGCGGAATGCTCCGCATTCTGCTGCTTGTAATGGCATACACCTTGCACAAAGGGCGCGGAAATGACCTCCGGCGGGGCAGTAACGAGTGCCGCGGCGATGTCGCTTACCTCTAGCACCGCATCAACTACCATTCCCACCAGTACATCATGTGCTTCGACAAAAATAATGCGCGTCTCCTTGCTGTCTACACGCGGTGGTAGCCTTAGCCTAGCGCGCAGGCAAATGACGGGTGTAATTTGCCCACGCAAATTGACTACGCCGGCGATGTGCTTGGCGGTGCGCGGTACGAAAGTTAAGGCCTCAAGGCGCGAAATTTCGGTAACAAGCCGTGTTTCGAGGCCATAGTATTCCTTATCTAAAGAGAATATCACCAATTGTAAATCATTACTCATAACTGCCCTCCCCATGCTCACTCCTATGTCTCTATTATTGTCTAATCGGGTGCACTAGGCAAGTCTTTAGCTTTGTCGTGCCAAGGTTTTATTTTGCGACATTTAGTTCCATGGCGGCCACTTCGATTGACATCTTGCCTGCGAAAAACTATTCTATTGCTAGGAAGTTAGCAGGTAAAGGGAGAGAAATTATGCTTAAATCATTGCGAGCCAAGCTTGTACTAGTCATGATACTCGTTTGTACACTACCACTCTTGGGTTACGGCGTAGCGACCGTTCTGCGTGAAATCTACATCATGGATGATGCCGCGCAGGCTATTCTTTCAGGAACGAAAGAGGGATTAGTACAGACCTTAAGAGTTAGGCATGACGCGCTGCTCTCCCATGCCGAGCGCCTAGCGATGTCCCCCGTGCTCTTGACCACAAATACCGCCGCCATACTGGAAATGTTTACGCAAGCTCGGGCTGATGTTACCAATGTGGCTAGCATTACCCTTACAGATGCGCGGGGTGTGTCAAGCATTAACACTGCTAACGCCGTCCTTGACCTCTCGGCCCAAGAACATGTGCAGAGAGCCTTGCGGGGCGAAGCCTCCAGCGCCTTCCGCAAATCCGCTATTGATGGAACACTGATCTGGGTTTTTGCAGCCCCCGTGCGCAACCAGCGCAATGCCATCGTCGGGGCCGTGACCATGGCTACCCCCCTGGCCACCGACCCCTACCTACCATTAACTCCATTTGAGCATACGGGTGAGCGCTACCTCGTCAACCGCGAGGGCTTGTTTGTTACGGCCAGTCGCTTTGTCGAACAGGCACCTCTATCCGTCATGGCTTCTGCTCCCGCGCGCGAGCGCTTTGCTCCTGGAGCAGAGGGTAAATTTTTCGGTCGCTACGTTAATTACCAAGGCCAAGAAGTTTTTGGTATGATGGAACTTGTGCCAGGAATCGATGTTGTTGTGGTGAGTGAGGTTGGCGTGCGCGAAATGCGCGCTGATGCCTTCGCGGGGATATGGTTTATGGCCATAGCCTTTCCGCTCTTAATTGCCGCCGCAAGCCTAGGTGGATGGCTTTATGCCACGCGCCTCACAGCCCGCATCCTGCCCGTCGTCAAAGGCGTGCAAGCGGTGGCAGCCGGTGACCTTACATATGCCTATACAGCAAGTCGCGACAACGACGAGCTAGGCGACTTGTCACGCGCTTTTGCGCAGATGATTGGCGACTTACGCACCATGATTTCGGGTGCCCAGGCAGCTTCTTTTGCCTTAGCTGAAAAGTCAACCCTAATCAGCGGGAGTATCAAGGAAGTGGCTGCCGGCAACGACAGCCAGGCCGGCATCACCCAAGAAATTTCACGCACCATGGAGCAGCTCGCGGCGGCCACCGAAGAAATAGCTGCCAATGCCCAGAGCGCCACCGCGGCCAGTGCCAATGCCCGCACCGCGGCCAGCGAAGGCGCCGCCAAGGTAGGCACTTCGATAACTTCTTTAAAAACCGTGCAAGAAAGCGTAATGGCCCTTTCTGCCGTCTCGAAACAAATTGGGGGCATCGTATCTGCTATTGACGACATCTCCGACCAGACAAACCTCCTAGCCCTAAATGCAGCCATCGAAGCGGCTCGCGCTGGCGAACATGGCCGGGGCTTCGCCGTTGTGGCCGATGCGGTGCGAAGCTTAGCCGAACAAAGCAGGCAATCCACTAAAGAAATTACAAAACTTATTTCTGCGATACAAGGACAAATTGATGGCGCTGTAGCTATAAGCACGCAGGGTGCAGCGGGAGCAAAAAGCACACAAGATGCGCTAGACAATATTGTCACCCAGATAAATAACATTTCGCTCATGGTAGAAGGTATCTCCGCAGCGGGTGAAGAACAGGCAGCGGCCGCTAACGAAGTCTCAGCTTCGATGGAAAACTTAGGCGCCATTACAGAACAAGTTACCGCCTCGTCGCAAGAGAGTGCTACCGCCGGGCAGCAACTAAACGAACTAGCTAAGTCCCTACACTCCGCAGCCAGTAAATTCCGCACCTAGACTAGCGCCCCACTTCTTTCTCGCACAGAAGGCCCTCCCCGCTTTGCGCTGGGAGGGCCTTCTGTTATGGATTTCTTTTCAAAACGAAGGGGACGGGTCCTTTTGTTTCTTAAAACAAAAGGACCCGTCCCCTTCGTTGGAAGTTAAGTCCTCGCTTTAAGCATATCCACACAGAATTCTACCGCTGTATCGATGGTGGAGAGTTGGATATTCTCTACGGTATCAGTGGGCCAGTGCCAGTTAGGCAGCAGCCCCTGCTCGTCAAGGGCCAGCAGGCTGATGGCTTGGTAGCCCCGCTGCAGGGCAGGCAAGGCGTCTGTAGAAAGCAAATTATACACGCCTTGGCGGATATTAAGGTCGGGCCGCGCTTTGGCAACTCTTTGGCAGGCCGCCAAAATCTCGGGCGAGGAGCGGAAAGTAGGAAACATCCCCTCCCCCGTCATGTAGTGCAGATTGCCAGCCCCGATGTTGTCTAAGTTAATAAACCAAGCGTTCTGGTATTTCTTGCCCTGTTTTTCTAGAAAGCGCACCATGCCATAGGTGCCGGACTCTTCGCAACCGGTGAGCAATATGGTAAGCGAGACCCCTTTAGGCAAATCGTCCCTTACTCTCTCGGCCACGGCCAGTACTGCGGCCACACCCGAGGCATTGTCATTGGCCCCCGGGGTGTAGTAGTTCCAGACTTCGCGGTGTAGTAACGTGCCGCAGATCGTCAGGAGGTACAGACAAGGGAGCAGTGCGACAAAGGGCCAGACCCCACCCAGCCAAAGACCCAGGGCCAACAAGAGCGGAGCGGCAGCCATAGCGGCCACCATGGCTAAGAAGGAGGTACGAAAATGCTTGACCATTTGCGGACTAAAATTTAGCCCGGCCTTACTGCTGTCAAGATGTGCAACCAGCACTACTTGTGCGGTACCCGCCTGACGATGCCTGGCGATGACATTTTGACTGCTGCCCGTGGGGAAAAGGCGGCTGATGGTCGCAATCGTGTTAAGCTCCATGAAGAACAATATTGCCCCCAACGCGCCAAACCACCACCAACCGGTGAGCCAGGCCACAAGAGGCCAGAGATAAAAAACAATGTACAACCAACTGAAGGTCGTTAGTGCCCGAAATGGCTGCACCTCTACCCCATACCCCCACGAGGCAAGCTTCTCGGCTGCGTACTCGGCCGCTCTTTTTTCGGCCAAAGTAGCTGAACCGCGTGGCCCAATGACTTGCGCCAATGTATGTAAATGTTCCTTGACCATAAAATTCTCACTCCCCTTGTGATCGCGTGTTGCGACCTTTACCTCTTCTTAACTAGCCTGCTTAACCTTTGTGTTCACCACAAAACAAAAAAGTCCTGCCAAGGCAAGAGGCAAGATACAAGAGGCAAGAGGCAGGAAGAAAGAAATCAGATGGTTAGGCGCTTCGAGGCTAGGATAGGGAAAAGTGACTTTTCTAACCACAGATGAGTAGCCAAGCCGTTCCATGTTCCTCTCTTGCTTTCTCTGTGTACTCTGTGGGTAACTAGAGGTAGGAGGTTAGAAAGTGGAGGCTAGACGAGGCTGGCGAACATGCTTTAACCTCACGATAAAGAGGCGTGGAAAATATTGTAGTTCCATGTTCCTCTCTTGCTTTCTCTGTGTACTCTGTGGTTGAAAGCGTTTCCTAACTTTCAACAAGGGATGCAATAAAGTGGAGCCGCGTTACCCCTCGAGAAAGCCCAAGAAAGACCGGCGATGGAGAGGGCTTGCGCCGTATTGCTGCAGGGCGGCGCGGTGCTTTGGGGTGCCATAGCCTTTATTTGTGGCAAAATTGTAGTGTGGATACTCTCGGTCGAGCTGGCACAGGTAGGCATCGCGCGTTACTTTGGCGATGATGCTGGCCGCGGCGATAGAAAGAGATCTTTGGTCGCCCTTGATTAGGGCCTGCTGCGGCAACTTTACTTCGGGCAGGGCGAAGGCGTCTAGGAGCAAGTAGTCGGGACAGAGCAACTCGATAATCTCGCGCTGACAACTTTCCACCGCGGCAACAATGCCGTGTTCATCAATAAAATGCGCATCTCGCTCGGCCACGGCTAAGCTAGTGGCCTGCGCGCGGATGTCAGCGGCAGAGAGATTACGTTCCTTGACCGTAAGTAATTTAGAGTCATTTACACCGTATAACTTGACAACCCGTGGTAAGATAACGCCGGCCACCATAACGGGGCCGGCAAGAGAACCACGCCCGACTTCATCCATCCCCAGTATGCGCTTATAGCCCTGCGCCCACAGCTCCATTTCGTAGGTGAGCAAGGTGGAGTGTAGCTCCACCTGGCAGCGGTGGCGCGAGGACTTACCGCTAGGCATGGTCGGGTACCTGATCTAGGGTGAAGCGCCCCACTTTACCCTCGCGGAATTCGCGCAGTAAAATTTCTGCGATGCGGTTGTGGTCGATTCTGCCCCCACCCATGAGGCAGCCCCTCTTCTGACCGAGCAGCTCAAGCAATTCAGGGCCCACAGAAGGGAGTTCACCCTCTAGGCGAAAATGCTGCTTAAATGTCTCAGCATGCGCCTGTGCCAAGAAGGCCGCTAAATTTCCCGCTAAGTCGGCCACATCGAAGCCTGCTTCGCTAATAGCGCCCGTCACGGCCAGCCTGAAGGCTACTTCTGGGTCATCGAGGCGGGGCCAAAGTAGGCCGGGGGTGTCTAGCACCTGCGTGCCGTCCGGCAAGTTTATCCACTGCTTGGCCTGTGTAAGCCCCGGCAAGGCCCCCGTGCGCGCCGCCGCTCGGCCGCTTAGGCTGTTGATAAGGCTTGACTTGCCCACATTGGGTATGCCCGCTACCATGACGCGCACCCCCCGCAGGGCCTTCCCCCCCGCCTTGTCACGGGGAAGCTTGGGGCTCACTAAGGCTTTGACTTGCTGCAAGAGCTCTTTTGTGCCGCGCCCGTCCCGGGCATTTACTTTGATGGCGGCTAGGCCCTGATGTGCAAAATAGGCCACAAAACGCGTTGTGGCCATCTCTGCAGCGAGATCGGGCTTGGTGAGGGCAATAAGACGTGTCTTATCGCCCATAATGGCGGATAGCAGGGGATTAGCGCTTGAAAGCGGCACACGCGCATCACGAAGCTCAATGACGGCATCTACTAGCCCTAAGTTCTCTTCGAGCAAACGCCTCGCCTTGGCCATGTGGCCGGGGAACCAGTGAATCGTCATGACAACCTCCTCTAGTGTCGCACCAAGCGCAGAGCAGGTAGAGGCCAAAACACGGCCATCGCCTTTCCTTTGACATTGGCTAAAGGCACAAAGCCAACCGAAGCATCCCGCGAATCTAGGCTGAAATTGCGGTTATCCCCCAAGACAAAGACGGTGCCCTCGGGGACTGCTTCCGGACCAAAGACACCATGGGTGGGTGCGGCCAGGTAGGTCTCCGTCAAGGCCTCTCCATCGACAAACACTCGCCCGTCGCGCACCTCTACTGTCTGTCCACCGACAGCTACCACGCGCTTGATAAAGTCTCGCCAAGGTTCCTGCGGATAACGAAAAACCACGACGTCTCCGGCTTGCGGCCCCGTCAAGCGGTAGGTCAGCTTATTAACCAGTACGCGCTCAGCGTCGAGTAGAGTAGGCTGCATGGAATGCCCATCGACCACATAGACTTCGACCAAGAACATGCGGATAACTAATGCCAGTATAACTGCTAGGGCAAAAGCCTTGCCCCACTCAAATAATTCTGATCGCCACGAGCTTGTCATGTATTGCCTCCTTGCTGCCTAGCGAAAAAGGGACCAAGATGGTCCCCCCCCCCATTACTACTTGCGTAAATCGCGAATACGAGCAGCTTTACCGGTGAGGTTTTTTAGATAGTACAATTTGGCGCGGCGCACTCGTCCGCGGCGCATTACTTCGATGCGCTCGATGCGCGGCGAATGCACGGGGAAGATTCTTTCTACCCCTACGCCGTAGGAAATGCGGCGCACGGTGAATGTTTCACGCACACTCCCGCCGTGGCGGGAGATAACCATGCCTTCGAATATTTGAATACGCTCTTTGCCGCCTTCGACAACCTTAACGTGCACCTTGACGGTGTCCCCTGCTCTAAAATTTGGCAAGTCTTGACGCATCTGCATCATTTCTAAGCCTTTAAGAATTTCCATTAATAGTCCTCCTTTCCGTCATCAGTGGTGATGTTATCAGTGGTGATGGTATCAGTGGTGATGGTATCAGTGGTGATGGTATCAGTGGTGATGGTATCAGTGGTGATGGTATCAGTGGTGATGGTATCAGTGATGATGGTATCAGTGGTGATGTTATCAGTGGTGACGGTATCAGTGGTGATGTTATCAGTGGTGATGGTATCAGTGATGATGGTATCAGTGGTGATGTTATCAGTGGTGACGGTATCAGTGGTGATGTTATCAGTGGTGACGGTTCCTAAACATTCTTGATCATACTTGGTCAGGCCCCGCGTGAAAAGCTCAGGTCGTCTGTGCATTGTCCGCTTGATAGCCTGCCCACGACGCCACTTGGCGATGCGAGCATGGTCACCAGACAAGAGCACGTCGGGAACTGACAAACCACGAAACTCACGCGGGCGTGTGTAGTGAGGATACTCGAGATAACCTTCTTGGGAGAAGGTCTCCTCCGCCACGGAAAGAGCGCTGCCGAGAACGCCCGGCAAAAGACGCGCCACACAGTCGATGACCACCATGGCCGGCAGTTCGCCGCCCGTAAGTACAAAGTCGCCTATGGAGATTTCTTCGTCTACCACAAGGTCGACTACACGCTCGTCAATGCCTTCATAGTGCCCACAAATAAGGACAAGTTGGCTATAGGTCGACAACTCGACAGCCTTGGCTTGGTTAAAGGTGCTCCCCGCGGGACTCATCATAATAACCCTGCGGCGCCTAGGTTCGATGTCGCCGCCTTGCTGTAGCACGTCCTCGACGGCGAGAACTATGGGCTCCACCTTCATAACCATGCCTGCGCCTCCGCCAAAAGGGGTGTCGTCAACAACGCGGTGCTTAGAAAAAGCGAAGTTACGTACATCAGTCAGGCACACCTGCAAGACGCCCTTGGCTATGGCATTTTTAAGGATGCTAGCCGCAGTAACCGGCACGAACATTTCGGGAAAGAGTGTGAGCACATCTACTCTCACTTTTCATCCACCAAGCCAGGAGGCAGTGTGACCTGCATTTCCCCGTTTTCTAGGTCGATAAGGTGGACTACGCTCTTTAAAGCGGGCAGAAGAATATCCCCATCTCTGGTCTCGAGAACATAGACATCATTGCTGCCAAGGTGCAATACCTCTTTGACCCTGCCAAGAATACTGCCTCTTTCGTCTTTAACAACAAGACCGATGAGCTGGTAGACGTAGTAGCTGCCAAGTGGCAAAGGCAAAGTTTCGCTTTCTCGGACGACGAAGTCCCCGTGGAGAAATGCTTCCGCTTGCTCGCGCGAGCCGACTCCCTGCAAGGCGAAGATATAGAAACGCCCCAGAGGTTTGACGGAGAGAACGGTAACTGACTTCTGCTCCCCTCTACCACGCCATAACAAATTCGCCCCTGTCAAGGTCGCGAATCTGTCGGGATGATCCGAAAAGGAGCGGACTTTAAGATCGCCCTTCAGTCCGTGCACTCCGATAACCGCCGCAATACAAATGAGTCGAGATTCCACTTTCTCACCTAATTCCCAGTTACTTAGCTGATCTCCAAAAACACTTTTTCTTCGCCGCTGTTGGCGGCCTTAAGCACGGTGCGAAATGCTTTGGCGATACGCCCCTGCTTACCGATAACTTTGCCTACGTCTTCCGGCGCGACCGTCAGGCGAATGACCAGACCGTCAACGCTTTGCTCCTCCGTCACTGCGACTTGGTCTTTTTGTTCGACCAAGTGCCCGGCGATAAACAGAACGAGTTCTCGCAATTTAGTCATCAGTTTCCACCCCCGCCTAGGACTTCTCGAGCAGGCCTGCCTTGTTGAAAATGCTACGCACTGTATCCGACATTTGTACGCCCTGCCCTAGCCAGTAAGTAGCCCGTTCATGGTCTACTTTCACCGCGGGGGGATTTATCGTGGGATTGTAGTAGCCTATTTCCTCTACGAAACGGCCATCTCTGGGAGCGCGGGAATCAGCCACGACTAAACGGTAGAAAGGCGCTTTCTTGGCACCCATTCTCTTTAATCTTATCTTTGTTGCCATCTGTGTCACCCCCTTTCAAAATGTCTACATCTATGCTACATAAAGGGAAATTTCATTTTGCCGCCGCGCTTGCTCTGATCGGTCAGACTCTTAACTAGCTTGCGAGCCTGTTCAAACTCTTTAAGCATGCGATTCACTTCCTGCACAGTGGTGCCACTACCCGTGGCGATACGCCTCCGCCTGCTGCCGTCAAGAATTTCCGGCTTGCGGCGTTCCTTTAGGGTCATGGAGCAAATAATGGCCTCGATACTTTGCAGCTTCTTTGCGCCTAACTCTAGGTCCTTGACCTGCTTGGCCGCCGAAAAGCCTGGTATCATGCCCATAAGTTGTTCTAATGAGCCCATTTTCTTAACCTGCTGCATTTGTTCGAGATAGTCTTCGAGGGTGAAGGTCTGCGTGCGCATTTTGCGCTCTAACTCTTCGGCCTTTTTTTGGTCGAAGGCTTGCTCAGCCTTTTCAATCAAGGATAGTACATCGCCCATACCGAGAATACGTGAGGCCATGCGGTCAGGGTGGAAGACCTCTAAGGCGTCAAGCTTCTCGCCCACCCCGATGAACTTAATGGGTTTGCCCGAAACGGCTTTAACAGAAAGTGCGGCCCCGCCGCGGGTGTCGCCATCTAGTTTGGTCATGATAATGCCGTCGATACCGAGGGCATTATTAAATGAGTTAGCCACATTGACGGCGTCTTGCCCCGTCATGCCATCCACGACAAGCAGCACTTCGTGGGGCACAATGGCCTTGTGCACGTCTTTAAGCTCTTGCATAAGTTTTTCGTCAATATGCAGTCGCCCTGCCGTGTCAATAATTACCACATCGCGACCCTGTCGCATGGCGAATTCCTTGCCTTGACGGGCGATATGGGCCACATTAGTTTCACCGACGAGGGAAAACACGGGGATGTCTAGCTGCTTGCCGAGGGTCTCTAGCTGTAGTATGGCCGCGGGGCGATAGACATCGCAGGCCACTAGCAGTGGGAAGCGCCCCTGTTTGCGGAGCAATAACGCCAGCTTTCCAGCCTGAGTAGTCTTGCCAGCTCCCTGTAAGCCGACTAGCATCAGCACAGTAGGCGGTTTAGGCGCCATACTGAGGCGATTAGAGGTACCACCGAGCAAGGACATCAGCTCTTCGTGTACGATTTTGACAATCTGCTGGCCGGGAGTAAGGCTCTCGAGCACTTCGGCACCGATGGCCCTTTCTTTAACG
>Ga0209837_100044_pt1 | contig 13938 bp, 15 predicted proteins | sample 3B3metaG_FD_184149 | JGI IMG/M metagenome (GOLD analysis project Ga0209837, IMG submission 184149) | Freshwater bacterial and archeal communities from Indian Creek, Illinois, USA to study Microbial Dark Matter (Phase II) - 3B3 metaG... | ecosystem: Environmental > Aquatic > Freshwater >...
CGGTTAAGCGTGCTCGCAATATAGCCCTGTTGCCATATACAATCGAGTAATTTTAAGGGGAGCGATAGCTCCCCTTCATGCTTGTGCAGGTAAAAGGCGGGCTCCACCGAATACAACAGTGACCGGGGGGCGGAGACATGAGTGAAACAGGCAGAGACTTTCAGTTTGGGTGCCAGGCGCCCATGATCGAAGGGCTCAAGCGGGAGCTTGTTGGTGGCTCTGCGCACAAAGTAAGGCGGAGGTGTACTAGTAGTGAAAGTTATCCTAAATAAAGATGTCAAAGATCTCGGCAAGCGCGGGCAAGTAGTAGAAGTGAGTGAGGGTTACGCTCGTAACTACCTCCTGCCGCGGGGACTTGTCGCTATTGCCACAGAGGGAGCCGCACGCAATATAGAGCAAGAAAAACTCGCTCAGGTGCGCAAGAAGGAGCGCGAACAAAAAGAGGCCGCCTCACTAGCTGCGCGCCTAAACAGTGTCACCGTAGAGATTCGCGCCAAGGCTGGGGAGAACGGCAGGCTTTTTGGTGCTGTTACGGCCACCGATATCGCCAATCAACTGGCCTTAGCGGGCATTCAAATGGACAAGCGCCGCATTGAGCTCTCCTCTCCTATCAAGGCGGCGGGCTCATACAAAATTGCCGTGCGCGTTCATCCCGAGACGATGGCCAGTCTAACTGTCATCGTGGCGGCCGAATAATATGTCCGAGCTTCGCGTTCCTCCTCACAATCTAGAGGCTGAGCAATCCATGCTAGGCGCCATCCTGCTCGACAGAGAAATGCTTATTAACATCGCCCCGACAGTGCAGCCCCAGCATTTCTACAAAGAAGCGCACCGTAATATTTATGACAGCATGCTCGCGCTCTACATGCAAAATCAACCGGTAGACCTAGTAACGGTCTCCAACAAACTGAGCCAGCAGGGCAAGCTCTCTGACTGTGGTGGCCTCCCCTACCTCACCTCGCTGCTTGACGCCACACCTGTCATCAGTCACGCCCCTATCTATGCCAAAATTGTCCGCGATAAATATATCCTGCGCCAGTTGATCACCGCTGGTAGCGAAATTTCGGCTTCGGCCTTTGCCACTACGGGCGAAACGACCAATCTCTTAGACCATGCTGAGCAGCGCATCTTTCGCTTGGCGCAAATGCAGGAATCGCGCGATTTTGTTCCCCTAGTGACTGTCCTCCATGAAGTCTACGCACAACTCAATGCCAGCAAGCTACCTGGCGGTAATATCAATGGCGTGCCCTCAGGTTATTACCAGCTCGATCGCCTCACCCACGGCTTTCAAAAAGGCGACCTCATTATCTTGGCCGCGCGCCCCTCAGTGGGCAAAACCGCCCTCAGTCTTAACTTCTCGGTGCATGCAGCGGTGAGGTCTAAAGTCCCCGTAGCCTTTTTCAGCCTAGAGATGCCCAAGGAGCAACTTACCATGCGCATGCTCTGTGCCGAGAGTCTTGTCCGCATTGAGGCTGTGCGCAATGGCACTCTAGGCGACAAGGACTGGGACCGCATCGCACAGGGTATTCACGACCTGTCTGAGGCCAAAATATATATCGACGACACCCCATCCCTTTCCGTCATGGAAATGCGCAGTAAAGCTAGACGACTTAAAATGGAGCACAACATCGGGCTTATTGTGGTCGACTACTTGCAGCTCTTGCGCTTTCCGCAGAAGTCAGAGAACCGCCAACAAGAAGTAGCCGAGATTACGCGCACACTGAAAGCGTTAGCGCGTGAGTTAGAGGTCCCCCTCATTGCTCTGGCTCAAATTACCCGCGCCTCAGAACAGCGCACTGACAAAACCCCTAACCTCAGTGACCTGCGTGAGTCGGGGGAAATAGAACAGGCAGCTGATTTGGTCATGTTCCTCTATCGCGAAGATTACCAAAGTGCAGGTGCCGTGGCCACGGACAGCACAGGACCGATCGAGGTCTTGCTGCGCAAGCATCGCAATGGCCCCACAGGCAATGTGACCCTCGTCTTTCGCAAAGAGTATGGCCGTTTTGAAAATGCAGCACTTAACACCTAATACATTTTTTGTGTTTGACTTTAGCGCTCTGATACTGTAGCATAAAAAGGTATCATCCATGGCCCCATAGTGAAGCGGTTAACACACAAGCCTTTCACGCTTGCGACGCGGGTTCGAATCCCGCTGGGGTCACCATCTGGAGCTGTGGTGTAGCGGTTAACATGCCGGCCTGTCACGCCGGAGACCGCGGGTTCGATTCCCGTCAGCTCCGCCATTTTAAATTAAGCAAAAGAACTCGCCCTTCGCGGTGCGAGTTCTTTTTTTGCCTATAGATAATGCCTCTCCAAATTTTCCATGCTCTATCGTGGCACACAGAAAGTTTTACGCTCCTGCAGGAAATAGGGTGAAAGTTGCGAATAATCCTACTATGCTAGGGATAAGGATAAGGAATTGTTCTTCTGCCATAGGCAATTTGCGACTTCAAACAGGCTGCGCGCCCGCTTTCCCCACGCTGATGACGCCTTTGTTGTCGGAGTAGACTCAAAGAATGGAGGATGTGTCTTGAAAAAAAGTCTGTCGCTCTTGTCTGTTGTTTTCATCCTAGTGGCATTCGCCCTTGGTTTCGCTGTGCGTCCCATGGTGACGCCCACCGCAGTGGGCCCTGAGGGTGTCGCGGGCACAACCTTCGAGTGGACCTTGCAGACGTCCATCACCTCAGGCCACCCACAGTTCCCACTGTACCTGCAGTGGGCGCAAGACATTCACCAGATGTCTGGCGGTCGGCTACAGATCGCGATTCATCCAGTCGGCGAGATAATGCCGCTTATGGAGTTGCTGACTTCCGTTACTAACGCAACTTTAGACGGAGCCATCACTTGGGGTCCGTTCTGGCGGGGCCTTGACTCGACGCTGACCCTTGCCTGTGGCCAGACTTCTGGGCTTACTGCTATGGAGTTTGACATCTGGCTAAACAACTACGGCGGTTTAGAGCTAATCCAGGAGGCCTACGCCCGCCATAATATCCACTGGTTGCCCGCTCTGCGCTCGCCGCCGGAGACATTCCTGTGGGCCCATCGACCTATCAGAACAGTTGCTGATCTTCAGGGCCTCAAGGTGCGTGCCGGCGGTTTCTCCTTAGACGCGTTCACCGCCTTAGGTGCTGCAGCCACGTTTATGCCTGGCGGTGAGACCCCGCCCGCTCTGATGAAGAGAGTCATCGATGCTGGCGAATTCGGTACCCTGAGCGAGGACATGGCGTTGGGCTTTCACGAAGCCGCTCGGTATGCCATAATCGGTGCACGGGCGCCGGTAATGCAGGGAGACCTGATGATCAACGCTGATCGATGGAAGGCCCTGCCTGTGGAGCTGCAGAATTTAGTCACCACGACGATCGCGCGCTATGGAGCGATGGGGTACGGGCACCTGCTGCGTTTGGACCAAGAATCTGTGCAAAAGGCTAAAGAGCGGGGCAACGTTTTTGTCGAAGCCAGTGACGAACTAGTCCAGGCGTTTCGAAGTGCCCTCGACGGAATCCTGGATAAGGAAGCCGATGGGAATGCAAATTTCGCCAAAATATGGCAATCACTGCGTGAATTCCGCACCAGTTTTAGGGATTTCAACCGAACCCTGTACCCATGGGACTAAATGACTTGTACAATGCGCTGGTAATTGCTGGCGATGGGGTAGTAGCCATCGTCAGTTTCTTTTTCGGCATAAATTGTCGGAGTCAAAGTAGGGACTCCCTGCTAGCCGCTAACCACATCGGCCGTCAGGCTCTGGCCACCAATGAACATGTTATCAAGTATAGCCTCTCTAGTATTTCAGACATCTATTACGACGAGACTAGATCGCGTTTGGGCAAGAAAACTTGTTGACCACAGAAGGGCAGAGCTACGGACTTGCTACGTCGATAGCAAACTGGGGGAACGAGGGGCCTGTGCCATTTATGTAAAAGCGATGCTCTCCGAAAAGCATATTAGCCTCCAACCCCTCCATGCTTTATCATGGCAGGCAGAAAATTTTATGCTCCTGCAGGGAATAGGGTGAAAGTTGCGAATTATCCTATTACGCTAGGGATACGGAATTGGCTCGCAGTGTAGACACGAAGTGAAGCCACAAGGAGGACAACAAGATGGAGGAAAAAAATTCTGCCTTTCGCGCCCTCAATACCTTGCAGGAAAGAATCGAAGCCTGGGTTCTGTGGTTAATTTACCCATTAATCGCGGTCATGGTCACCGAAATCATTGCTAGGTATGTGTTCGTCAGCCCTTTGCCCTGGGTAAGAGATGTGTCCACGTGGTTGTTTGGCGTACCCTTCATGCTGGTCGTCGCCTATTATTACGGCAAGAGAATGCATATTTCAGCCGATGACCTCGTCTACACCTTTCGATTGACCGATTCACAGCGCGCTACGATTGATCTAGTACACAATGTAATTCTTTTGTCGATTGCCGGGTTTCTTTTTTGGCCTTCAGTACAGTCTACTGTTAGATCGTTTAATATGCAGGAGCTTTCCATTATGACCACGTGGCGACCGCTACTTTGGCCCTTTCGTGCGGTCATCCCGGTGATGCTTCTGCTACTAGGATTGCAGGGATTGCGCGGCATACTTGAGGCAGTGGCCATCCTGTCGAAAGGAGAACAGGCATGAGCCCAGGTCTACTTACCGCCGTGATGTTCATTGCCTTGCTTCTTGGCATAGGTTCAGGTATGCCAGTGGCCTCCGTGCTTGCCGGGCTCGCCCTTTTTACAGGTCTTGCTGAATGGGGGATGCGTTCTATTCCCATCCTGTTGTCAGCTATTTTCGGCGTCATGAACAGCGATGTGCTCATCGCTCTGCCGCTATTCGTCTTTATGGGATGCATGATGGAGGCCTCAGGAGTGGCCGACAGGCTATTTATGAACTTGCGTGTTTTACTAGGCTCCATGCGCGGAGGCCTTGGCATCGTCGCCATTGTCCTCGCCACCGTCCTCGCGGCCACCACCGGAATCATTGGGGCATCAATTGTCATGATGGCGTCTTTAGCCCTCCCGAGCATGCTCAAGGCGGGCTACAACAAGCCCTTGGCTACAGGCATTATCTGTGCCGGGGGAAGCCTAGGCATACTTATTCCGCCCAGCAATATGCTAATTATCTACGGGTTGTCTGCTGGGGTCTCCATTGTTTCGCTGTTTGCCGCTGCCGTCGTGCCAGGGCTTTTACTTTCTTTTCTTTACATTGTCTATGTAGGCATTCGCTGCTATCGCAATCCAGAACTCGGGCCGCCCATGCCTCTAGAGGAACGACAAGCTATAAAGTGGTTACCATTTATCTTGGATCTCTTGACGTCTCTATTGCCGCCAGTGTTTCTCATTATGGCGGTGCTTGGGACAATTTTTCTCGGCATCGCTGCCCCGGTCGAGGCGGCTGCCGCGGGCGCTTTTGGTGCGACACTCCTAACCATTATGGGGCGGAAACTAACTATGGGCGTCATGAAGAAGGCGGCCAAGCACACACTAGAAATTTCCTCTACCATTCTTTGGCTGGTCGTCGGAGCGAGTATGTTTACCTCCATCTTTCTCACCCTAGGTGGCGGGAATGTAGTAAGAGATGTGATGCTAAGCATTTCCGGGGGGAGCCCCGCGGTAGTGATCGCCATCATGATGCTCATCTTGTTTGTGCTGGGGAAGCTAATTTGCTGGGTTGGTATACTACTTATTGCCGTACCCATCTTCACTCCTATCGCCAGTTCACTTGGGTTTGACCCGCTATGGTTCGCCCTGTTGGTTTGTGTTAACTTGCAGATGTCGCTACTAACACCGCCCTTTGCGTATTCTATCTTCTACCTCAAACAGGCCGCCCCGCCGGAAGTAACCCTCGGCGATATGTATCGCGGTGTTTGGCCGTTCATCGCTCTGCAGGCCTTGGGGTTACTCCTGATAATAATTTTCCCCGACCTCGTTTTATGGCTTCCGGGTCTACTTTTCCAACGCTGACGACGCCTCTGTTGTCGGAGCAAGCTCAAAGAATGGAGGGTGTATATTGAAAAAAAGTCTATCGCTCATGTCCGTTGTCCTCATCCTGGTGGCATTCGTCGTTGGTTTCGCCGCGCGCCCCTTGGTAGCGCCCACCGCAGTAGGGCCCGAAGATGTGGCCGCTACCACCTTCGAGTGGACATTGCAAATGCATGGCACCTCAGCTCACCCCGTGTTTCCCCTGTATCAGCAATGGGCCGCCGACATTAAGGAGATGTCGGGTGGACGGCTGCAAATTACCATCCATCCTGTGGGGACAGTCGTGCCACTCTTGGAGTCCTTGCCCAATGTAACGCAAGGGACTCTAGATGGTGCCATCATGTGGGGACCTTTCTGGCGCGGCATAGACCCAGTGCTACCCCTCTCTTGCGGCCAAACTTCTGGCCTGACAGCCGCCGAAATGCGGACTTGGCTACACAACTACGGTGGCTTAGAGCTGATTCAGGAAGCGTACGCGCGACACAATATTCACTGGCTGCCGGCCATTCCTATCCCATCAGAAATTTTCCTTTGGGCGCATCGCCCCGTGCGCACGGTGGCCGACCTGCGCGGACTTAAGCTAAGGGCCGCAGGCTACTCCCTAGACGTCTTCACTGCCCTAGGTGCGGCAGCGACTTTCATGCCTGGCGGCGAGACGCCTCCCGCCCTTATGAAGAAAACCGTGGATGCCGGCGAGTTCGGGTCCTTAGTGCAGGATATGGCAATGGGCTTCCACGAGGCAGCCAGGTACGCCATGGTTGGTCCGCGCGCACCGGTTATTAATGACGACCTATTGATCAATGCCGATCGTTGGAAGGAGCTTCCTCCCGATCTCCAAAACATCGTTAAGACCGCAACCCTGCGTCACGGGTCTACGGGATACGATCACTTGCTGCGCTTAGACCAAGAGGCCATGCAAAGAGCGCTCCAGCATGGTACGGTCTTCGTGACTGTCAGTGACGAACTCGCACAAGCATTCCGCAGCACCCTCGATGGCATCCTAAATGGAAAAGCCGCGGGCAACGCCAACTTAGCAAAAATATGGCAATCACAATATGCCTTCCGCAATGACTTCCGTACTTTCAAAAACACCCTATTCCCTTGGGATTAACAATGATCTAGGCCAGTCTAGACAGGCTGCATCAGGCGCGTGCAGCCGAGTTGATTGACTCACTCTGTCCCCCCCGCTATAATGAGACTGTGCCGATGTAGCTCAGTGGTAGAGCAGCTGATTCGTAATCAGCAGGCCAGGGGTTCAAATCCCCTCATCGGCTCCAGTGTTATCAAGGCTCTTGGGGTTTTCCCAAGAGCTTTTTTGTTCGGAAGGTGCCCAAAAGGTGCCGAAAGGTGCCGAGCCAACAAAAGAGCACCTTACGGTGCTCGGTGAGTAGTAGCGATGTGATCAAGTTTGGTGGCGATCTCCCGCTTTTTCTGCGGTAACACATGACTGTAGATTTGGGTTGTGCGGATGTCGGCATGACCCAGCCGCTCGGAGACTTCCGGCAGGGTTACGCCCTGCTCCAATAGTAATGTCGCGTGTGTGTGTCGCAAATCATGGAACCGCACAATCGGCAAACCTATGCGCTTTAGAAACGCGGGGAACCACCCAGTGATGGTGTCTGGGTGCATAGGGTCGCCGTTGTCTTGACAAAACACAAGATCGGCGTCCTTGTTATAGAGCTCGCCTAGTTTGATCGCCTGTACTAACTGCAGCTTCCTATGGACTTCAAGCAAACTGAACACCGAATCCGATATGGATACTTCCCGATTGCTGAGCGCCGTTTTCGGTGCTTTAAGATATATGCCCTGTTCAGGTGTGTATTGCACCGTCTGGCGTATCTCCAGAACGCCTTTCTCCGTATTGACATCACTCCATCGGAGTCCTAGCACCTCTCCGCGTCTAAGCCCGGTCATAATAGCTACAAACACTGGGCCATAAAACCGAGTCTTCGCGACTTCCACAAGCAACGTGCGGGCCTGGTCTTCGGTCAACGGAGTTATGGCCTCTTTTTGCGGTCGCGGTGGGAGGTCTACAGCAGCGGCGGGGTTACGGCTCAGTAGCTGCCAAGAGACCGCCGATGATAGTGCCTTGTGGAGGACGCGGTGCGTATACTGTACCGTGCGGTATGATAAGCCTCCCTCCCGGCCATCCTTGCGCCCGGACTTTTGCAACAGGTTAATGTGCTGCTGGATGTGGAGAGGATTCAAGTTCTCAAGTTTCATCCCTCCGAGGTAAGGGATAACGTGCATCCGTAACAGTTGTGAGTAGGACCGGATGGACTTAGCAGCGAGCTTCGGGGTGACATAGACTTCTAACCACGTCTCTAGATACGCCTGCACGGTCATCCCGTGGCCAATGTCGACACCATAGCGCACCTCGCGCTCGAGGCGGTGCATCTCCGCGGTAGCGTCGGCTCCCGTCCCCTTGAACACGCGCCGCATCCGTTTGCGCTTTTTAGTCGCTGGGTCTATTCCCCTTTCAACGACTATCTCGTGGTGGTTTTTGCCAAGCCTTCTGACGTGTCCTGCCATGCCGGCACCTCCCTTATTTCTGCCCGAAGAGCGTTCCTGCGATACTGGAATGTTGCTGTGGCAAACAATCCACCTTTAGAACTTTGCCCTCAGTTCCATCACTCTACCGACTACCACCACCGGCAAGTCACGTATTTCGTTTTGGGTAAAATATAGCGGCTCATGGGCAGGATTTGTAGCCTGCAGCATGATGCCGTTTTCTTTTTTGATTAATCTCTTCACGGTAGCGTCGTGGTCGTTAACTATAACAACCGCTGTATCGCCGCTGGTCACGTCCGACTGCTTGCGCACTATAACAACGTCCCCTTCGCTCATCTTTGGCTCCATACTACTGCCTTTAATAATCAGCGCAAAGAATTCTCCCGACGAGGCCATCTCGGGAGTTATTTCCTCGTAGTCTAGGATGTCTTGGACTGCTTCGATGGGGACGCCGGCCTGAATACGGCCCAGGACGGGGATTTTGATGCCTTTGTTGTTAAGAGGGTCTAGCAATGCGGCAACTGGTACATTGAAAAGTTTGGCAAGACGTTGAAGAGATATCGCATCAATACGTGTTTTCCCAGTTTCCCAATAGGAATAAGTATTCTGGTTAATACCAATTTGCTCTGCTACTTGTGCTTGGGTAAATCCTGCAGCCTTTCGTGCTAGTTTCAGTTTTCTCATTACACCAGCCTCCTTGATTCAATCTTATCAACATTCTTGATAAGATAAAATACGTCAACAATTAATTTGATAAAATGATGATATTCCTATTGATATATCATTTCTACTGATGTATACTGACTATGTAATTGATAATATCAATCGCGAGGTGATGCAAACTGTATAATATAAAAGCTCTTCGTCAAGAAGCGGGCCTCACACAACAAGATTTGGGCTCTTTGTTGGGGGTAGGACAATCAACAGTGGCGATGTGGAAAATAAGTGAGAGTAGTCCTCGCGCAGACATGCTTCCCAAATTGGCTCAAATACTCGGCTGCACCATAGACGAACTTTTTGGCCGCCCTGCAGTTAATTGACGGATAACCATGACCTTAGAGCTGCATTTGCGTGGGGATCTGCCCAACCAACGAGTGGAAAAAGAAAATACTGAACAGAGGAGGTCGCCCAAATGAAATGTCAATGTTCGCATCTCTTGCCGACGGGGGCTAAGTTTTGCCCGGAATGCGGAAGTAAGGCCCCTAAGCCTACGGTGACACTAGAAGGCTTTGCAGGAGAATTGCCAGCCGTCATGTGCGCCGCAGAAGCGGCTGACCTGCTCAAGTGCTCCCTCTGGATGATATATGAGCTCGCCAAGCAGGACAAAGTGCCCCACTTTCGCTTAGGGTCCAGACTGAGATTCTCGACGAAGGCGCTGATAGAGTGGGCGGAAAACCAACGCACCATAACAACAACGGATCGTAGATATGGGGCGGGAATGTAGCCTTAGAACGTCTATCCCACGATGCATTTCGCCATTGGCGGAACAACAGGGTCGGATAGAAGTGCGGATGAAGAGATCATTCAATTGGAGGTGTTTGACGGATGGCGGTAGATAAAACCGTAGTGAGGATGGAGGTCCCATATTTCCAAGTTCCCAATAACACATTTGAGGTAGGCATGGACAAACACCAATTGTTGGTTTACATGTTTCTGTGTCGTTGCGGAAACCACGGAGGACGGGCGTTTCCTAGTTACACAACAATTGCAGCTAAATGTGATATTAGCAGAAAAACAGCAATTGAGGTCTGTAAGGCTTTGGTGGGTAAAGGTTTATTGTTAAAAACCACCCGTGAGAATTCACAAGGGGGTCACGTCACCAATATCTATGAAGTTGCCTACCCTGAAAAGAAGGAAATAGCTACTTTGTCTCAGTCCGCGAATGCTGAGGCCGTGAATGAGACATCAAATCCATTTCACACAGAAACCATTATTCCAGCTGAGACTACCCTAGCGAACAGTATGAACCCTAGTGTAGGGGCTACACCACCTAGTGTAGGGGCTACACCACCTAGTGTAGGGGCTACACCACCTAGTGTAGGGGCTACACCACCTAGTGTAGGGGCTACACCACCTAGTGTAGGGGCTACACCACCTAGTGTAAGGGCTACACCACCTAGTGTAGGGGCTACACCCTATAAAGAACTATATATAAAGAACCAAGTTATAAAGAACCAGGTTATAAAGAACACTCAGAACGCGAGCGCGCGCGAGGAAACAAACGGCACTGTGCTCGGGGAGAATGGCTTTGAGGAGTTTTGGAACGCCTACCCAAAAAAGACTGGGAGACAAACCTCTCAAGTCGTGTGGAACCAATATAACCCAACCCCAGAATTTCTTAGTCGTATTATGACCTTTCTCTCGAAGGAAAAGGCCAGTCGGCAGTGGCAGACTGAAGGAGGACGCTACATTCCTAAGCCGGAGAACTGGTTAAGTCAGCGGCGGTGGGAGGATGAGCAGGCACTAACACAAGACATGATCGACGCAGAGTACCTGCGCGAACCAGATTTTATCGCTCTGTATGGGAAAGGCGGTGTAGGGCGTGGGAAAAACTCAGTACATCCAAGAGATGCTCCCGGCACTTGAGGACTACATCAACGATGCTGGACTGCTAGTCTGCGGTACATGCAAGACTCGCAAGCAGTATCAGGTGAAGCTCCTAGGTGCAGCACGAACTGTGCCCGTTATGTGCGATTGTCAGCGAGAGGCCGTGGAGACCGAGGAAGTATATTACCAGCAGGTGGCTGCGAGGAAAAGAGTAGACGCCCTAGCGCGTGACGCTTGTACCTTTAGCCATGATACCGCATGGCGTGAGGCTACCTTCGCGAAAGATGACGGAGTAAACGCAGACGCCTCGGCAATATGTCGTGAGTATGTTCGCTCCTTCGCCACTATGCAGAACGCGAACACTGGCCTACTCTTTACCGGCCCTGTGGGCACAGGAAAATCATTTTTGGCGGGATGCGTCGCAAATGCATTGCTGGCGCAGGGCATAACCGTTGGGGTAACTAGTTTTCCGCAAATCCTTTACCACCTCCGCGATTTCGACAAGAAAGATGTACTAGAGAAACTCCAGACATATGAGCTATTGGTGATTGACGACTTAGGCACGGAACGTGATACCCCTTACGCTGCAGAGCAAGTCTTTCAGGTGATTGATGTGAGGCTGCGCACACAGAAACCTCTTCTCGTGACTACAAACTTAAGTTTTGCCGCCATGAAAGAGGTGCGAGATATCATGCAAATGAGAGTGTATGACAGGGTGCTAGAAATGTGTCCCGTGCATGTAGTATTGACTGGCCTGTCGCGTCGCCCTGATGTGAGCAAGAGAAAGAAGGAGAGGGCTGCCCACTGGCTACTAAATGGGCCGTGATACTGAGCAATATGGCAACGTTAGACACAAATTTTTGCAGGATATTTTGCAGGGAGGTGGAAATAGGTGTACGTAGTACAGTGCATGTCGGGGAAGGAAGCAGACGTCCAAAGTGAAATCTTTTCACAAGGGTATATGGCGCGGGTCCCCGCCGCTGTAAGGATTGAGCGTTGTGGAGGCAAGTGGCTGGACAGACTGCGGGTGCTGATGCCGGGATACGTATTTGTCGACAGCCCTATGCATGACGATCTGTATCACAGCGTTAAGGGCGTGGACGGAGTGATCCGCTGGCTTAATCCGGGGCGGCCAGAGTCGTTGTCCGAAGATGAAATCGCATTTATCCGGAGGCTAACTGCGAACAATGAGCCAGTGCCGCCAGTCGACATTGAGACGAAGCCGCATCTTAGAATACATAGCGGCCCCCTTGCCGGGCTTGAGCACACAATAGTCGACTTCGACCGCCGACAGCGCAAAATCCGTATTTGTGCCACGATGTTAGGCGAGGGATACACCTTTTCCGTAGGGGCCCATTTTAGAGAAACGCCTGTCGAACGCCACTAACAAATCGGTCCACTTTACCAGGGGTCGAGTATTCCCCCGGCGGTAGGTGCCCGTGTCATACTTCGTTTGCGCCAGAGCCTGGAAAGGGTCTGGGTGGCGAAGCATGTCCCCACTAGAACACCACGATTGCTGCTAACCGTACCAACATTGTATAGTATCCCCCCAGAAAAAGGAGGTCCTTTTGTGAAAGTATTTAAGACCATACTCGCTCTCGTGTTGCTGGCGGCAGTCGTGGCTATAGGAGTGTGGAGCTACCCTCGCGTAGCCGCAAGGTTTACTTGGGTGGCTATTGCCGCTATCAACCTTAGCCCTGGTATGCCGATCAGAGAGGGCATGGCCATCTTAAAGCTTTATTGGGTGGACAAAGTCCCTGAAGGGGCAATGCACTCCCTAGAGACCATTATTGGCAACTACGCACGTGAGAGGATTACCAAGGGTGAGATTGTCAGGCCATCTGCGGTGACGGACAAGACTCCTCCCCCAGTACGGATAATGCCAAGGTGGGGATATAGCATCATTGGCTTTGGTGTGCCTAGAGATGATGCCGCTAAGCTCTTTGTTGGGGACAGGGTGGACGTAACGTTAACCCCACGAGAGCGACAGGGCGAACAATATGTGAGTTTAAACCCAATCACCATAAAAAAAGGGTGGAAGGTGCACCACATTGATTATGCGGATCCATTAATGGGAACGGTAGTGAGTGTGGAAATGAAAAACAGCGAAACCTCCTACCTTCCTTCGAGATGGATAGAACCTAGTCGCGTAGTCCTAAGTGCTCTCCGAGAGGAATAAAAAATTGAACGGAGGATAAATGTGAAAAAGACAATCAAAATTGCGGCTATTGCCGCTATTCTTTTTGCCATAACCATGTACTTGTTCCTGCAGCAGCAGACGGTGACACGTTCGGTGGTGGTGGCGGTGAAAGAAATGCCGGTGGGGACGATTGTGTCTGAGGACATGCTAAGGACGGAATTGGTTCCTGCTACGACGCTCCTTATGCCAGGCATTGCGAGTGGGGTTCGTGAAGTGGTGGGGAAGACCGTCACTGTTGAGAGAGTGGCAGGAGACCTTATTCCCTTGGCAACGCTCGGCACGGCACGAGTGAGGCCGAGTGAGGGGAAAGGCTTTGTGACGGTTACAGTGCCAGCGCGGGGAGCTGGCGGCGCGATCGCTGGGGACACAGTTTCCGTTGTTGTCTTTGATGCCTTAGGGAATTCTCAGGTGCTAGAGGACTTTTTAGTGGTCAGTAGGGTGGTTGATGATAGAGAGGCGCATCTTGTGCTTGAGGGGGATATGGAGTCTCTTCTCGTCTTGGTGCCGTCCTTGCCGTCGCGTTCATTTGCGGTTATTAGGAGGTAGGTGCGGTCAAGGATCCCACGGCTAAAGCCGGGGGCTTGTAAGAGCCCATAACTTGACCAGACTAAGCTCTTCGGGGCTACGTTACCGACGAATGCATAGGCACCCTGGGATGCATGCCAGTCCCGGGCACTGCGGCGGGTAGTTTAACAGGCGTAGCAGGGGTTAGGCC
>Ga0209837_100048_pt1 | contig 13480 bp, 15 predicted proteins | sample 3B3metaG_FD_184149 | JGI IMG/M metagenome (GOLD analysis project Ga0209837, IMG submission 184149) | Freshwater bacterial and archeal communities from Indian Creek, Illinois, USA to study Microbial Dark Matter (Phase II) - 3B3 metaG... | ecosystem: Environmental > Aquatic > Freshwater >...
TTACTAGGGCATGAAGGTGAGACGATTGCCGCAGCACTCCACGCGGCGGGCGTCAGGGAGCTTTCCACGAGCGCCGTCCTCCATCGCCCACGGGGCTTTTTTTGTGCCATAGGGACCTGTAGTTCTTGCCTCATGGTGGTAAATGGCGTGCCTAATGTCCGCGTCTGTGTGGAGCGGCTTGCCGCCGGTATGATTGTGGAAACGCAGCAAGGGAGAGGGGATCTTGGTGCATCGGTATGACATCTGTGTTATAGGCGGGGGGCCAGCAGGGCTCTCTGCGGCTAAAGCCGCGGGAAATGCTGGGGCAAAAGTGTTACTTATTGATGAGAACGACCGTCTAGGCGGTCAACTCATCAAGCAGACACATATGTTTTTTGGCTCCGAAAAGCAGCAGGCAGGTACGCGCGGCATAGATATATCTTCGCAACTTGTAGACGCCATAGGCAGAATGCCTAATGTCGAGGTCTACCTTGAGTGTGCGGCGCTCGGTCTTTATGATGACAAGGTGCTGACCATGCTGCATAAAAAGCGCTACGAAAAGATAGTTGCCACCAAGTTTATTGTGGCCACAGGTGCGAGCGAGCGCATGCTCGCCTTTGTGGGAAATGATTTGCCTGGCGTATATGGGGCGGGCGCAGTGCAGACGTTAATGAATGTCTATGGGGTTAGCCCCGGTGCGCGGGTGCTGATGATTGGGGCAGGCAATATTGGTCTTATAGTTTCTTATCAATTACTACAGGCGGGCGTTAATGTGGTCGCTATTCTCGAAGCCTCGCCCCACATCGGTGGCTACCTGGTGCATGCCGCCAAGGTGCGCCGTGCTGGCGTGCCTATTTTGACTTCGCATACTATTAAAGAGGCCTATGGCGCACGAGCCGTGGAAGGGGCCACAATTTGCGAGCTAGATGAAAAGTGGCAGGTGCGTCCAGGCAGCGAGAGGAAAATCGCAGTAGATGTTGTTTGCTTAGCAGTCGGGCTTTCGCCCTTGACCGATCTGTTGTGGCAGGCCGATTGCCGCATGATCCATGTGACTGAACTGGGTGGGCATGTCGCTTGGCGTGATGCGAACCTTTGCACTTCGCAGGGGCATATCTACATTGCCGGCGATGTGGCTGGTGTAGAGGAGGCCAGCAGTGCCATGGTAGAAGGAGAACTAGCTGGGCTGGCAGCTGTTAAAGAGTTAGGCCTAGCTACGCCGGCCCTAGAGCTGGGGTTGTCCGAAGCTCGCGAGCAGCTCAGGGCTCTGCGCTCTGGGCCCGTGGGCGACAAGATACGCACAGGACTAGCCTTGGCGCAGAGTGGGGACCCCACTCTGCGCCAAGGCTAGTCCTAGAGGAGGCCAGCAGTGCCATGGTAGAAGGAGAACTAGCTGGGCTGGCAGCTGCTAAAGAGTTAGGCCTAGCTACGCCGGCCCTAGAGCTGGGGTTGTCCGAAGCTCGCGAGCAGCTCAGGGCTCTGCGCTCTGGGCCCGTGGGCGACAAGATACGCACAGGACTAGCCTTGGCGCAGAGTGGGGAGGTTTTTGGCATTGCTTAAAAAGACAGGCGTACCAAGCAGCGAAGAGTTAGCCCCAGCCTACCCGCCGGAAGAGCGCATGAAGCAGGGTGCCGTTGCGATCATCGAGTGCTTTCAGAATATCCCCTGTAATCCCTGTGCTACCTCGTGTCCGCGCGGAGCTATCCAGGCCTTTGACGACATAAATGATCTGCCTAAATTCGACCCCGCGCTCTGTAATGGTTGTGCCATCTGTGTGGCTAACTGCCCAGGGCTTGCCATCTTCGTGGTTGACGAAGCGTATAGCGAAGCAGAATCGCTCGTCAAACTACCGCATGAGTTCGTGCCCCTGCCTAAAGCTGGGGATGAAGTAGTGGTCTATAACCGCGCTGGGGAAGAGATCGGCCAAGGAAAGGTGCTGCGCGTGCAAAACCCAGCGAGCTTTGACCGCACAGCGGTAGTGCACCTCGTAGTGCCACGTGCTTATGCGCGTGATGTAAGATTTTTGTCGGTGGGGGTGGGTGCGCGAGATGAAAACCACTGAGCAGCAAATTATTGTTTGCCGCTGTGAAGACCTAACACTAGCTGAGGTGAGGGCCTTGATTGAAAAAGGTTATCGCACCCTAGATGAGCTCCGGCGTATTTCTCGCCTAGGCATGGGCCCCTGCCAGGGGAGGACTTGCCGCCCCTTGGTACAAAGAGAATTGCAGGCGAGCGGCATGCCCATGAAGCAGCAGTCCCTAGGCGTTTTTAGGCCGCCTGCCGTGCCTGTGTCATTGGGAGCCATAGCGGAAAACAGCCAGGAGGGCAGGGATCATGCGTAAGAGCGCGGACGTGGTGATCATTGGCGGCGGGGTCAATGGCGTGGCTATAGCCTACCACCTTGCCAAACGCGGCTGCCGCAATGTAGTTGTTATTGAGAGAGATTATCTGGCCAGCGGGGCTACCGGACGTTGTGGAGCAGGCGTGCGACAGCAGTGGGGCACAGAAATGAACTTGCGCATGTCTATCCCCAGCATAAAGATGTTTGAAACGATGAATGAAGAACTAGAATATGATGGTGATATTGAATTTAAGCAAGGCGGATATCTGCTCTTAGCTTACACCGAGGCAGGCTGGGAGCAATTCCAAAAGAACGTAGCCCTGCAGCGGCATTTCGGGCTAGGCGTGCGCTTATGCAGCCCCTCTGAGGCCAAGGAAATAGTCCCTCATCTTAATACCGAGGGTTTGCTCGGCGCCACTTTTAATCAGAGCGATGGCCACTGCAATCCCTTTCATGTCACCGATGCCTATGCCAAGGCCGCGCGGCGTCTAGGCGTGGAGATCAATACGCACACGGAAGTCCTCGCCATCCGCAAGGTCGGTGAGCGCATCAGTGGTGTGGAAACGACGCAGGGATTTATTGCTACCCCCAAGGTTGTCAATGCCGCAGGGGCCTGGTCTAAAATTGTGGCCGCGATGGTCGGCCTGGAAGTGCCGATCCATCCCGAGCGCCACCAAATACTCGTCACGGAGCCAGTGGCCCCTATGCAAGGGCCCATGGTAATGTCCTTTCATCACCACATCTACTGTCAGCAAACTCCCCATGGCAGCTTTATCATGGGCCTAGGGGACCCGAGCGAAGGTGCAAGCTATAATCAGCGTTCCTCTTGGCAGTTTCTTGACGAAATGGCGCAGAAGATCACTTGGCTTCTGCCGCCTCTCAAGGGAATTCGGGTGGTGCGGCAGTGGGCTGGTCTCTATGAGATGACTCCAGATCGCACGCCAATATTGGGCGAAGTCCCCGCGGTGCCCGGATTTTACTTGGCGGCGGGTTTTAGCGGGCATGGCTTTATGCTGGCCCCCATGACTGGGGTGCTCCTCGCGGAAACCATACTAGGTATGCAGGCCTCACTCCCGATCGAAAAAATGGATCTCGGCCGTTTTGCCCGCGGAGAGCTCTTTTATGAGCCTTCAGTTGTTTAGGGCTGTGGCCATATCGCTGGCGAGAAGTGGGTAAGCTTCCTGTCCATCAGGAGCGTCCAGGTGGCGTGGCTAGTGCCCGGCCTGAAGCGGATTGCCAGATGAAAGGTCTCGAGGGCGCGGTTACGGTGTTCGCCAAAGGGTGGACGCAGTAACCGCGTCTTTTGTTTTTTTTAGGGACTTATCACTGTTCTGTGCCCTGTTGTTCCATAAGAAGCGCGCCTGATTTAGCCCATAGAGTGGTATAATCATGAAGTGCCGCGCATGAAAGGATTACAGCTTTAGTGTCGCGAATAAATGACAAAGAGATGATTTATATGGAAGGGGGAAGTCGTGTGCACACGAGAAGAATAGATTACCGGCTGGCGATACAGCAAATTGTGAAGGATAGAATCATCGAGTTAGGCTGTGGCAAGTTTACTCCCCCTGAAATTGAAAAAAACTTGGAACGCATTGCTTCGCTTGGGAAACATGTAGAATTAGGCGCTCTCAAGGTGCTGTCTGAGACAAAAGACCAAAAGATAGCCACCATGGCGGCCGCTCTGTTGCTTAAGCTGGACGCCGACATGGGGGAAATTGTGGTGGACGAATGTTTGTCCCTAATGAATAAGCCAGGGGTGAGCGACGTTGCCAAGATGCAGATACTGCGTCTCTTGACGGCTAAAGGGCTCGACGTGGGGGAAATGATGAGCCCGACGTACTTCCAAGACGCGACAAAGTTAGCGCATGAATCGCTACTGCACCTCCTCGAGGAGCTAGAGCAGAATCCCAGTATTCTTGGCAATGTTCTCGAGGACTTTGCTGAAGCGCCGCCCGAGATGCAGTATGCCTATGTGCAGGATTTGGTGATGACACAGGACCCTCGGGTGGTGCCTCTGCTAGAAGCGCTGGCGCGAGGTGACGACGAGGTGCTAGCTTCTGAGGCGGTGCGCGGGCTAGGGGCCCTAGCCGAGCCAACCGCACTGGGCGCTTTGCAGGGGCTCGCCGTAAAGGTGCAAGAGCCATTCTTGGCCACGCTGGTAGAAAGAGAGGCGCGTCGCTTGCAATTCAAAGGGGTCTCAGCCGAGAGTCTGCCTCCTTTTGTCCTCGGTACTGTCTTTCAGGTCTTGGTCACGGGCTTAGACGGCAAGGGGTGTCGCATTGTGTGGGTGTCGCGCTTTATGAAGGGCAGCCGAGGGCGCTTGATGGCGGTGAGCTTTCTTTTGAGCACGGAAGAGGGCGTTAAAGATTGCTATGGGTCAGTGCAGCTCAATCGCCAAGAAAGCACCTCCATGTTGAAGGGGCTCCGCGAAAAATATCCTTCCGTCGAAGGCGATTTAATCTACGCCAGCGATCTTGTGCGCGACGCCTTGCAGCGTAATCGTCAGGGAGGAAATCCCCTGCCGCCGCAATGGGCGTTTTGGCACCAAGTCTTGCAGCCCATCCCTATGACGCCGAAACCATACGATTTTCCTCTTGCTGACGATGTGGGGGGAGGAGACGCGCCACAGGCTACCGGCATCCTGGCCATCGAGGAGTTGGCGGAGTGGTATGAGGAAGATCCCTTGGTCTATGATGCGGCCGAAGAACTCCTCAAGGCAGGCAAGCGTTTTCGGAGCATCAAAGGCAAGAAAAAGGCCGCGGATGAGATTATGTGCAGAGTTGCTACAGCCTTGTTTGCCCCACGTTTGGGGGAGATTGTTAGGCGCCTAGACTTTACGGCGGAATTTCTGCGGCGACGTGGGAAGGTGGACTCAGCAGAAAAGCTGGCCGAGATTTCTAGGGCCTTGCGGCTAGGGCAGCCGCCAGAGGAAAACCCTTTTTTGCGCAACCTTTTGACCCTAAGTGTGCGGGTGGCCGAGCATAATCTACGAGCCGGATTTGACTTGCGGCGTCATCCAGATAGGAATGAGTAATGGATTTGCAGCGTATCTTTTCAGTGGTCGATGTTGAAACGACGGGTCTTTCTCCTGAGCGCGATAGGGTGACTGAAGTGGCCATTGTACGAGTACAGGGGGGCCAGATCACTCACTCCTACAGTTCTCTCATTAACCCAGAGCGCCCGATTCCGCCCTTTATTCAACAGATGACGGGTATTACAGACGCTATGGTCGGTAAAGCGCCAAAATTCGCGGAAATACTCCCCTCCATCGCCTCCAACTTAGCGGGAACTGTATTTGTGGCCCACAATGTGAGATTTGATATTGGCTTTCTTGCGGCGGAATTTGCGCGTGCGCAGAGTGCATTTCCTCCGCTAGAGCGCATTGATACCGTGGCCTTGGCGCGCAGCGAGCTAAAGGGCCTGTCGAACTATCGCCTAGAAACTTTGTGCGGGCACCTAGGCTTAGCGGTTGGTGGTCATAGGGCCTTAGGGGATGCCACTGTCACGGCGCAACTGTTGTTAAGATTATTAGGCGCGTCGCCTCAAATCGCGCCAGCGCAGTTGACGAGGCCGCGGTAAGTGATAAAATGCTTGTAGAGGATAAGGAGGGGGTGACATTAATGACTTATAAAATTTCTGACGAGTGCTTCGCCTGTGGAGCTTGTTTGCCAGAATGTCCTACTGAGGCCATAGCTGAGGGGGCAATCTATGTAATTCACGCCGAAAAGTGCATTGATTGTGGTGCTTGTGCCGCAGTCTGTCCTGTTGACGCGCCTAAGCCAGCCTAAAGAGCAGTAGCCAGAGGCGATGCCCCTCCCCTGTGTCCTTGACGGACCAAGGGCAGGGTGTCCTAGTCTTAAACACTACGTTAACGAACTCCTCCGCTCCTTTTTCACATAGGGGCAGGGGGAGTTTGTTTTTAGATTGACAAACCATCCTTGCTTTTTTTAAGCTTGACATTAATTTTACCATGGGATAAGCTTGATGAAAACAAGGGAGGTGCTTTCAATGAGTGAAGAAACCAAGCAGGTCCTGCAAATGCTGAGTGAGGGCAAGATAACTGCCAGTGAAGCCACCAATTTGATCAAAGCGCTTGCTGAGTCCACGCCAAGGGGAGACCATTCTGTCGATGAAATTGCGCGTCGCGCGAGGCTGCAGGCGAAAGTGCTCGCGCGTAAAACCAAGGAAAAGTTAAAAGGGCAATGGCACGGCACTGCCGAGGTCCTCCGCGAACAATTACACGGGGCGCGGGAGTCGGTGGAAGGGGCCGTCAAGCGCGTACAGGCAGAGGCCGGCGAGGATTACGCCGGTGGCCGCGGTTTAGGCGGCATGTTGGGCAATTTGCTAAGGAGCATTGGCGGCACTAGCTTCACTTGGCAGGAGGACATCGTGGGGGAGATTGACAATGCGGAGTTTGCCAGGGTCGATATCCGCGGAGTGAACGGTAGGATTGAAGTCGGGGCTTCTCCTGATGAACAGTGGCATCTCGCAGTTGAAAAAAGTGTGTATGCAAATAACCGCGATGAGGGCAGGGAGTATGCCAAAGAACTGTACTCCGTGGAAAATAACAAGGAGGGCCTGTTTATCGCTGCCAAACAAGCCTTTGGACAGAGAAGTACCGTGCATTTTCGCCTATTGTGGCCAGCAAGCAGGAGGCTTGATCTTGATCTGATTTCCGTCAATGGCAGTGTAAAAATCAAGCATGAGGCCTTAGGATGTGTACGAGCCACTACAACTAATGGTAAAGTGGAAGTGCACGGTGACGCGGAGGAAATAAATCTTTCTTCCACAAATGGCCGCATTCTCTTTGCAGGCTCTGCCGCCATGGTGGACTGCAGCACCATCAATGGAGGGATCGCTCTCCTTTGCAGGGAGCCTCGTGAGGGGTCGTGGAGCTTAAAGGCAGTCAATGGCAGTATTCAGGTCAATTTGGGGGATTCTATAGACATAGGCCGACAGTGCAGTGCGAGCAATGTGCATGGCAAAGTAGAATGCAACTTGCCTAATCGTCTGGTCGACGCGAAGAAGGGGGCCGTGGGTAAATCGCTCTGGGCAGTGTCACAAGGGCAATTTGCGCGGTGGCTAAACATCACAGCTACCTCGGTGCATGGTAGGATTAGCATAGATCCATGGGTAGAAGCTGAAGATGCTAGAGAAGCATAAGACAACTTAAAAAGGGAGGTTAATTATGCGCATAGCTCTTATCGCCCATGATAAGAAGAAAGAAGAGATGGTTGAGTTAGTCGTAGAGTACCGCGCGGTGCTCGCCAAGCATCAGTTGGTGGCCACAGAGACTACGGGCGCTCTACTGATGAGAAAAACAGGTTTGCTAATTGAACGCGTTCTTTCGGGCCCACAGGGTGGAGATGCTCAGATTAGCGCCATGGTGGCGACAAAGGCCGCTGACATGGTTATATTCTTGCGCGACTCGCTGACGGCGCAGCCCCATGAGCCCGATATTAGTGCGTTGCTGCGTATCTGTGATGTTCATAAAGTGCCACTGGCCACTAATCTAGGTACCGCAAAAATTCTTTTGTCTAGTGTTGCTAGGGCCTGAAAAATATAATACAAAAAAGGGGCAGGCTACCGCAGCTGCCTCTTTTTTGTATTATTAGGATGACGTTGGCTTGGCAGAAGGCAGACTGCTATGGTAGACTGAAGACCTGAAGGCGAATAGGCTCCTGAGAAGCTATGCGCATACTATAAAGCAAGGTTGTGTATAATCGTAAAACATTGTGGAGACGCTTTTTAGCGTCGTAAGTAAACATATTGCTGAAGGAGGTAGGATGATGGCAAGAAATCAGGCCGGCACCAAGGGTTATCTCTTGGGATTAGGGCTGCTTGCTGCCGCAACACTATTGATCGTTAGTGGCACAGTTGCGGGAGACCATAGTGAGGATTGGCGAATGGTAAGTCCCCTGGGAGCTGAGGCTCCAGCGGACATTGCCGAACCCGTGTTTAGGGCGAATCAGGTCACTATTTTTGTGGATGGAGATGTGCGGAGAGCCACTGTCTTGGGAAGCACGGTGGCCGCGGCCCTAGAAGAAGCTGGCGTCAAGCTAGGCGAGGTAGATCGAGTCACTCCGGCTCTTGACGCTCCTCTAGAGGATCAAACGGAGATTACCATCGCACGAGTGACGACAGAAGAGGCGGTCGTGTACAAGCGACTAGGCTTTCGTGAGGTTAGGCGACCAAGCGCCAGTGCTAATCGAGGGGTGACGCGAGTGCTGCAGCCCGGTCGTGAGGGAAGGCAGGCCCAACACTTTGCGGTAGTCTTGGAAGATGGCGTAGAGGTTGCCCGCACCTTAGTTCGCACTGAAGTATTGCAGCCGCAAGTGGACCGCATCGTGGAGTATGGCACTATGGGAACTCTCTCGCGTGGTGGAAACACCCTGCGTTACTCGAGGGTAATCTATGTCACGGCTACCGCTTACACTTCGGGGAAAGAGAGCACGGGTAAGTCGCCAGGACACCCGCAATACGGGATAACTTTTTCAGGCCTACCGGTGCAAGTAGGCCATATTGCAGTGGATCGCAGCATCATTCCTCTGTTGAGCAGAGTATATATTGAAGGTCTCTGCGAGGTGTCACGTGCCTTCAGCGGCCAGTACCTCGCCACAGACACGGGCAGTGCCATCCGGGGAAACAGGATTGACATCTATTTTGAGAGCTTGCCGGAGGCCTTGCGCTTTGGCAGGCGGAGAATGCGCCTGTTCCTCCTCGAGCGCTAATAGCCTCGTCGACATACGTAGTGCTAAAGGAGCAAATTACAAAAACAGAAGGGAGAGCTTGCGCTCTCCCTTCAAGTTGTCGAGGGGATCTAATTCTGGGGTGAGTGGCGATCGGCCTCAGTTAGTGAGATAAGGCTTTGTTGAGATCGTTGAGCAACAAGTCGACGTCAATGCCGTGGGCATTGGCGCCTTGTTCGATGCTCTCAAAGCGTGCCGCTGCACAGCCGAGACAACCGAGACCATGTTTGAAAAAGACAGGCACCAATTCAGGATAGGTATCTACGACGTCTTGAATTCCCATGTCGCGGGTAATTTTCACTGCTGACACCTCCGTATTTGTACTGCCCTCATAGTATATCACAAGTCAAACTCTGCTCCTATGTTATGGGAAGGGCGAACATGGTAGTATTAACAATAGGGGCCCTAGCGAGACAGTATGGCCATGATTTCGGTGATTACCGCCGGGGCGAAGCGCTGAGCATTGTACTGAATGCGCATGGCGCGAATCTCCGCAGCGCTGCCCGTTGCTAAAATATGGCTTACCTGCGCCGGTCTTTCGACAAAATAGCCTACAAGTGACCAGTCCTCGGCAAAGAAAATAAAAGTAGGAATGCGCACCGTGCCATCCTTAGCAGGATAATCATCAAGGAGGCTGGGATGGGCGCTACGACTTAGACAACGCAGCACAATTTTGCCCGCGCTGGCAGAGGCAAGCTTAGCCAAGGCCGGCAGGTTGAGTCGGCAATCGCCACATCCTGGCTCGCTCACCGCCAAAGCATAAATGGGGCTGGGCAGTCGCTCTAGGCTGGCTACATGCTGCGGTGAGATCGTAGTATCGGCATAGCTCTTTTCAAACCCGGCACGGTGGTCGTCGCTCATTTTTGCTACATATTCTGCGTAGCTGAGACCACTAAAAAATAAATCGCGCATCTTAAGCCCTCCTGTAAATAATTGTGAGGTGACGCATGTTGAACAAGGTAATTTCGTCGATTCTATTATTTCACGCCGTCTTACAAATGCCGCCCGACAAATCAATTAGCCATCGTGCCCTGATGCTAGGGGCTCTGGCCAGGGGGACGTCGATAATCCATAATCTCTCGTTTGCGGATGATGTGCGGAGCACGCAAGACTGTCTCAGCGCTCTCGGGGTTGATTTCGCTGTGCAGGGAGAGGTGCTGACGGTACAAGGTGTGGGCGTAGAAGGCCTGCGTCAACCAGCAGGCGCTTTAGATTGCGGTAACTCCGGCACCACGATGCGTCTCTTGGCCGGAATCCTAGCAGGGAGCAAGATGTCGGTTACGCTCACTGGGGATGAATCTTTACAGAGGCGTCCCATGCAGAGAGTGGTCAAGCCGCTTATGGCGATGGGAGGTGACTTCAGCACGGTCGAGGGGCGCCCGCCGCTAGGCATTAAGGGGTGCCAATTGCAGGCCGTGGTCTGGCGTCCAGAAGTAGCGTCCGCCCAAGTAAAGTCAGCTATTCTTCTCGCGGGTCTAACTTGTGCTGGCAAAACTCAGGTAGCAGAACTTCATCCTACGCGTGATCATACGGAACGGATGCTGAAAGCTTTTGGGGCGAAAGTCGCCTATGGTCCGGCATGGGCAGAGGTAGAAGGGAGCACTATTGCGCCCTTTGAATTTAGAGTGCCTGGAGATGTATCTGCGGCGGCCTTTTTCGTAGTATTGGCAGCCTGCCTGCCACAAGCTTCACTGCGCATTGAGGGGGTGGGCTTAAATCCGGGGCGGACGGGTTTTCTCGAAGTATTGCGTGACATGGGGGCGTCGGTCCACTGGGAGGTAGAAACAGAGGATCCTGAGCCTACAGGTTTTATAGAAGTAAGGGGCAGTCGCTTGCAGGGCTTTTCCATTGCCAAGGATTTAGTGCCACGCGTAATCGATGAGCTACCTGTCCTAGCAGTCGCTGCGGCCTGCGCCGAGGGGCGTTCGGTGGTTAGGGATGCCACTGAACTGCGCTTCAAAGAAAGTGATCGCATTCGCGCCTTGCTCGGGGAACTGAACAAACTTGGGGTAAAGAGCGAGGAATATGCAGACGGCTTTGCCATCACTGGTGGGCGCTTGTCAGGCGCAGTGGTCAATTCACACGGCGACCATCGCTTGGCCATGGCCTTGGCTGTGGCGGGTGCCCTAGCTAGCGGAAGCACAACGATTCACGGGGCCGAGAGTGTTGCGGTCTCTTACCCTGACTTTTGGGATGATTTTGCCCATAAACTGCGAGGTGTACAGGTATGATTCGCTTTTTAACCGCAGGGGAGTCGCACGGCAGAGGGCTGACGGGGATTATTGAAGGGCTGCCGGCCGGAGTGTATATCGATGTGGCGAAAATCGATGCACAGCTGGCACGCAGACAGCGTGTACCAGGTCGGGGTGGACGTATGTCTATTGAGGCTGATCAAGTAAAAATCCTCGCGGGGTTAAGGGGGGGGTACACGCTTGGCAGCCCCTTAGCGTTGTACATAGAAAACAAAGACTACGCCAATTGGGAGAGCCTCATGCATCCCACCGAAGCTGCGATGGGGGACAAGGTGACGACGCCGCGACCGGGGCATGCCGACTACCCAGGTGCCGTCAAGTATGGTTTTACGGATATCAGAAATGTTATCGAAAGGGCCTCGGCTCGTGACACCGCAATGCGCACGGCGCAGGGTGCGGTAGCGCGGCAACTACTCAGCCGCTTGGGGGTAGAGATATATAGCCGGGTGAATTGTCTTGGCCCCTTGACACTAGCTACTGGGGTGCAGGAAATAGAGCGATGGCGAGAGGCGGCCAGTGAGCCCTATGGATGCGGAGACAAAGAATTGCAGCAGGCCGCTGACGCGCTAATTGCCACCTGCCGGCAAGAGTTGCAGAGTGTTGGAGGCATCATTGAAGTAGTAGCCTTTAATTTGCCGGTGGGTTGGGGTTCCTATGTTCATGCTGACCGTCGGCTAGACGGGCGCATCGCAGGGGACCTGATGTCTATTCCGGGCATAAAAGGCGTCGAATTTGGTGCGGCTTTTGCACTGGCCAGGCAGGAGGCGGGCGCCTCTGGCGATGACCTAGCCTGGGATGCAGAGCGCGGCATTTCTTACCAAGGCAACAATAATGCTGGGTTGGCAGGGGGGGTAACTACCGGGCAGCCGCTCCTGGTGCGCTGTGCAGTCAAAGCCACACCCACTCTTACGCCCAGTAAAACAGTCGATATCGTCACCAAGGAGGTGGCGAGGCCGGTAGCTGAACGCAGTGATACCACTTTGGTGCCAGCTACAGCCGTAGTCGCGGAAGCGGTGCTGGCCATGACCCTGCTGGTGGCGGCCCACACCGGGCCTGACAGTTACTACTAGTATCCCGTCCGTTTGTCTACTTCATTTAGCAAGGGCAGGCCACTCTGGTAGCGGCGCAGGTTTTCTAAGAAGATAGCAAAGGCTTGGCGACGGTAGTCGGCCATGTAGCCGCCGGTGTGGGGAGTAATGATCACATTAGAAAGGCTCCACAGCGGACTATTCTCAGGCAGAGGCTCGGTCACAAACACGTCTAGCCCGGCGCCTGCTAACTGACCTGTAGCAAGAGCTTCTGCTAGTGCGCCCTCGTCAACCACGGCTCCGCGAGCCACATTATAGAGGTAAGCGGTTGGTTTAAGCATTTTGAGTCTGGCCCTAGTGAGCAGGTTCGTCGTGGCAGGAGTTAGCGGCACTGCCAGTACTAGATGGTCAACTAGCGGTAGGAGCTCTTCTAGGCGTTCGATGCCCCATACTTCGTCCGCGTAAGGGGATGGAGCAGGGTGTTGCCTGAGGCCAATGACCTTCATGTCGAAAGCGAGGGCCCTCTTGCCTATGGCTTGGCCCAGAGTACCAAATCCTACGATGCCAAGTGTTGTGTTTTGCAAGAGAGAAGGGCGGTAAGGTTGCCAGCTCTTTTTTTGTTGCTGCGCGAGCAATGTGGGTAGGCCGCGAGCAATCCCGAGCATGTAGGTAAAGACCTGCTCAGCAATTGTCGCTCCATGCATGCCACGCGTGCTACACAACCTAGCCGAGCTTGCCAAGAGCTCCGGAGAAAGAACATGGTCGACGCCCACCGTGATCACCTGCATGAGTTGTAGAGCGCTAGCCCTAGCGATCTGCGGCGGGGTTAAGTTCCCCCAGGCCACTTGCGCCGAAGTCAAGTGGGGAGCGAGTTCATCATCGCCCCCAGCGATAATTTCAGCGTCTGGGCAGCAGGATAAAATGTCGGTGCGCTCTAGAGGAGAGAGGTCCCCCTTCACTACTATCTTCATTGTAGACAATCCCTTCTTTCTCGTTTTTACTCCTTCAACCAAGGCGGCGACCCCCGCTCACTTATTTCCTGGGAAATGCCTGCATCTTCGCCCCAGCTAATTCCCTATCGCATTCGTTACGCAACTAGGAATATCCTGCTCCACAACAATGTCTAACGACTGT
>Ga0209837_100049_pt1 | contig 13394 bp, 10 predicted proteins | sample 3B3metaG_FD_184149 | JGI IMG/M metagenome (GOLD analysis project Ga0209837, IMG submission 184149) | Freshwater bacterial and archeal communities from Indian Creek, Illinois, USA to study Microbial Dark Matter (Phase II) - 3B3 metaG... | ecosystem: Environmental > Aquatic > Freshwater >...
GGGGAAGAAGCGATAACGCGAGGGGTCGATGCGGGGGATGTACAGGGCGGCACGCTCGCGCTTGGCAGGGCCTTGGCAACAACAGCGCAATGCGTGGTGGCTATCACCGGGGCGCAGGACATTATTACAGACGGGCGTTCCACCTTGCGATGCGACAATGGGCACCCCTTAATGGCAAAAGTAACTGGCACGGGCTGCATGGTTTCGGCCCTGGTGGGCGCTACAGTTGGGGTAACTGACGACTACCTCTTAGCTACAGCTGCGGGCTTGGTCAGTATGGGTCTCGCAGGTGAGTACGCGGCGCGCGCAAGTGGATTAAGCAATCTAGGGTCATTTAGAACGCACATTATTGACTATATAGGTAAATTTACCTATGCAGACCTGCAAGGCGAGGCCAAAATTTATGCCCAGGGCTAAGCCTTTTGATGGCACTCTCTACCTAGTGACAGATGCCGGGCTTTTGGCAGGGCGGGACTTTGTGTCGGGGGTGCGTGAGGCCCTAGAGGGTGGCGTCACCATGGTGCAGCTGCGCGAAAAAAATCTCTGCGGGCGGGGGTTTTATGAGCTCGCTATGGCTCTGCGTGGCTTAACGTTGGCATATCAGGTACCGCTAATCATTAATGATCGGCTAGATATGGCCCTAGCGGTGGATGCAGAGGGGGTGCACCTAGGGCAAGATGACCTACCAGCCAAGGTAGCGAGGGAAATACTGGGCATGAACAAGTTGCTAGGCATATCCGCCGCCACCCTAGGGGAAGCCCTGCAGGCTGAAGAGCAAGGTGCGGACTACGTAGGGGTAGGGGCTATGTTTCCCACGACAACTAAAGATAATGTTCGTCGCGTTTCACTTCCCCAGTTGCAGGCCATTAAGCAGGCGCTGGCAATTCCGGTGGTGGCCATTGGCGGTATCAGCGCCGAAAACGCGCGGCAAGTAAGAGCCACAGGCGTAGATGGTCTATGTGTTGTCAGGGCCATTCTCGGAGCAAAGGACATTAGAGCAGCCGCAGCAGAATTTAGACAACTGTGGGCAATGAAGGAGGAAGTTAAGTGACTCAGCTAGAATGGGCTCGTCAGGGCCTTGTGACAAAAGAAATGGAAATGGCCGCTCGGCGGGAGGGCATTTCGGCGGAAGAATTGCGGGAGAGGATTGCTTCGGGCGAGGTGGTCCTGCCGGCTAACAAGCGGCACTCTCATCTTACTCCCATGGCAGTCGGCAAGGGCTTGACCACCAAGGTCAACGCCAATATTGGCACCTCGGAGGCCTATCCGCACGCGGCACCGGAGTTAGCAAAATTAGGGGCGGCTATTGCGGCCGGTGCACACGCGGTTATGGACTTGAGCACAGGTGGCGATATTGATGCCGTGCGCAGGGATATTATCGCCGCAAGCACTGTAATGGTGGGCACGGTGCCCCTGTACCAAGTCATGGTTGAAGCGCAAAAGACCGGGAAGGGCCTAGGCGAAATTACCAGCGAGGATTTCTTTGCGGGCATTGAAAAGCATTGCCAAGATGGGGCCGACTTTATTACGGTGCATTGTGGAGTTACACAGGAAGTGGTGGCCACTCTTAAGGCCGAGGGGCGCCTCATGGATATTGTTTCGCGTGGGGGGGCTTTCTTGGCAGCATGGATGCTGCATAACGGGCGGCAAAACCCGCTCTTTACGGAGTTCGATAGATTGCTCGCCATAGCTCGTCACCACGATGTCACGCTCAGCCTAGGGGATGGACTGCGTCCTGGTTGCCTAGCTGATGCCACGGACGCCCCCCAAGTTGCCGAGCTATTAAATCTAGGGAGCTTGGTTAAGCGCGCGCGTCGTGCCGGCGTGCAGGTCATGGTAGAGGGCCCCGGCCACGTTCCTTTAGACCAAGTGGAGAGCAATGTAAAATTAGCAAAAATGCTTTGTCATGACGCTCCTTTCTATGTTCTTGGTCCCCTAGTGACGGATATTGCCCCTGGCTACGACCACATTGTCGCCGCCATCGGCGGGGCCCTAGCGGCTTCACATGGCGCGGACTTCTTGTGCTACGTTACGCCCGCGGAACATCTAGGCTTGCCGAATTTAGAAGATGTGCATGCCGGCGTTATGGCCGCGCGCATCGCCGCACATGCAGCTGACATCGCTAAAGGCGTCCCTCGGGCCAAAGAGTGGGACGAAAAAATGGCCAAGGCCCGCAAGGCTCTCGACTGGGAGGCACAGTTGAATCTGGCAATTGACCCGGAATTGGCAAGGAAACTGCGGCAAGAGAAAAACCCGCAGGGGGAAGAGTGCTGTACGATGTGCGGGCAGTTCTGTGCTTACAAAGTAAGCGGAGAGTATGTGGGTGAGCGCGTGATACGCTGCAAAGTTGAGTAGGGAATGAGCATGACAGAGATGGTTTGAGGGTCGTTGTTTCGTGACTGTGTTGACCCATTGATTGTTGCGGCTACACGCAAGAACATGCTAGGTTGCTTTGCCGTGCTAGCACAAGCTAATACTTTTTGCTTTCAAGGAGTCGCATCTGATGCGAGGGGCCAGTATTTGCTGTGGAGGATATTGATTCGCGTAAGGATTTTCAGCGACTCGGAGTTAGGCGGTACAGCGGCGATTTCCAAGGGTGGCTTTTCAGCATCGCCTAGCAGAGCGGCAATAATGTAATTAACTGCCTGTGCCGCCCCACTAAGATGGTAGCCGCCTTCAAGACACAGTAGCATGCGGCCCTGCGCATGGCGTTTAGCAGCCTCTGCCAAAGCCCTAGTCATGTAGTCGTAACCCTGCCAGGTTAACCGCATGCCGCCTATGGGGTCGCCATAGTAGGCATCTTGGCCAGCTGAGATGATGATTAACTCGGGCTGGTAGGCATCGAGCACGGGGATAATGACGCGATTTAAAAAAAGGGCGTAGTCAGAGTCATGACAGCCGCTGGGCAAGGGGATGTTGATATTGTACCCCTTTCCTAATCCACGGCCCACTTCGTCAAGGTGTCCAGTGCCCGGGTAGGCAGGGCTATGGTGTAGAGAAATGAAGAGGACGCCGGGATCGCCATAGAAGGCGTTTTGCGTGCCGTTACCGTGGTGGGCATCCCAGTCGATGATGGCGATGCGTTGTAGGCCATACTTGGCCTGTGCGACGCGGGCAGCAATGGCGACGTTGTTAAAAAGGCAGAAACCCATCGCTGCGTCGTGTTCAGCGTGGTGGCCAGGCGGGCGGCAGAGCGCGAATGCTTTTTCAAGAGAGCTGTCCATGATGGCCCTTAGGCCGGTAAGAGCACCCCCAACTGCCAAGAGCCCAACATCGTATGACTCGGGAACTAAGTAGGTATCGGCGTCGAGATAAGATATGCCCCTTTGACACGCCTCTAATAGTGAGTGAATGTAATCGCGCGCGTGGACCGTCGCGATTTCGTCTAAAGTGGCGGGTTTTGGCGTTAGCAGGGGTAGCCTTGCTAAATGACCTGACGCCTGTAAAACGGCAAGAATTTGGTCTAAGCGCCCACGCCCCTCGAGGTGGTGGGCCTTAGTGTGTACGAGAAAATCAGGATGATACACTAATCCCAGTACATTTTTCTTGGTAGCGATATTAATACCCCCTACACGATACTGTTTGTATGACTGTAATGATTAGGGTTTTCGCTATGGCCCGCTTTAATCCTTTGCTCCTTCTGTCAACACATTAGAAGAATGCGCACCAAGGTCGTGCCATGCTGCAATTGACATAGACAGAAGGTTGTGGCATGGTTTAACCAAGACGGTGGATGGCAGGAGGGCAAGCAAATGGGGTATGAAATCAGGCCTGTCGGAGCGAGCGATTTTTACGCACTGCTGCAGGTCGAACATGATGCTTTCGGCGGAGATGGGTACAGCCCCTACTTCCTCAAGATGGTGCCCCAGCTCTATCCACTCACCTGCTTTGTGGCGACAGTAGACGAGAGTTTAGTCGGCTACAGTCTGGGAGCGCGCGATGGGCATGACGAGGCTATCGGCTGGATTCTCACCGTGGCGGTTATGCCCGCTCGGCAGGGGGAGGGCATCGGCAAGGCCTTAGCAGAAAGGCTTGTTCAGGCGATGCAGTCCCTGGGAATGACGACCCTTATTCTGACGGTAGAGCCAAATAATCCCGCACGCGAGCTCTACACAAAGTTAGGTTTTGTCGAGACTAAGCTTGAAATAGATTGCTATGGTCCTGGCAAGGACAGGCTCTATATGGAGAGGAGGGTAAGGGCATGAAAATTATCAGCGCGGAGATCAGACGGATTAACTTGCCTCTACGCACACCCTTTGTTATTGCCTACAACACATGGACCACGATGCCGTCTGTCATCGTCAAGCTAACGACGGATGAAGGACTCGTAGGATGGGGTGAAAGCGTGCCGGATGAGGGGGTAACAGGCGAGACTATTGACGGCGTCTTTGCGACGCTCGCGCGGGTGCTCTTGCCGGACCTTTTAGGGGAGAAACTAGGTAGTATTGAGGCTTGGCATGCGCGGGTCGGGTCAGCGCTAAATGGCGCCTATGCCGCTAAGGCGGCCATTGATATCGCTATGTTCGATCTACTAGGTCAGGTGGCAGGGCAGCCGCTCTATCGGCTATTGGGAGGAGACACTAACCATGTCAAGGCGCCAGCGGTCATCGGCATCTCTCTGCCAGAGCAGCTCTCCGAGAGCTTGGCACCCTATGTTGGTGAAGGGTATGAACATTTTAAGCTTAAGCTAGGCGGCTCCCCGGCATTAGATACGCGGCGTGTGGCCATAGCGCGGGAGTTTTTGGGTGAGGGGGCCACTTTGAAGGTTGATGCCAATCAGGGCTGGGGCAGTTGGGACGTGGCACTAAAGGTCATCCGTGCTATAGAACCCTATGACCTAGAGCTCATTGAGCAACCGGTCAAGCACTGGGATTATGAGGGGCTCCGGAAAGTGCGCGAGCATTCACCCCTCCCCATTATGATTGATGAAGGCGTGCGTGACGCGCGCGACTTGTTGTCTGTTGTGCGGCAGGGAGGCATCGACTGGGTGAACATTAAACTAATGAAGTGCGGCGGCATCTTGCCAGCGGTAAAGATGGCTGCCTTGGCAGAGGCGGCAGGCATCAAGGTGCAAATCGGCTCTATGCTAGAGTCCTCTATTGCTAGTTTTGCTGGCGCTCATATCCACCGCGCCCTCGCCGCCGTTAAGTCGAGCGAAATGGTGGGGCCACGCTACTTTGCGGAAGACATCGGTAATTTTAGTTATGCCCAGGGCGCGGTCGTTTTCACGGATGAGCCTGGGCTCGGCGTCATTGTTGACGAGGAGAGGCTCAATCATTTGACAGTGGTCAGTCAACGCCTTTAGTCTAATAACAACAGTCCCTAAGCCTTGGCTTGGGGACTGTTGTGGCAGAGGTGCTTAGTGAGGTTATTTAGGTGAGTCTTTTAGCGACTCCTTGTAGTAGCGCTCTAGGCGTTCGGCAACTTTGGCGAAAACTGAATCGGCAGGGAATTCTCCAAGGGCATTGGGTTCGCCAGCAGGAACGCCAGTCAGTAATTCGATGCCCTGCTCGATGGTGCTCACCGACCAAACGTGGAAGGTGCCTGCGGCAACCGCGGCGATCACTTCGTTGTCAAGCATCAGGTTCTTGACATTGGTGTGGGGGATGAGCACACCTTGTCTGCCCGTGAGGCCCTTGCGCTTGGCCACGCGGTAAAACCCTTCGATCTTTTCGTTGACCCCTCCTATGGGCTGGACCTCTCCCTTTTGGTTGACCGAGCCAGTAACGGCGATGCCCTGGTCGAGGGGGATACCGGACAGGCTGGAGAGCAGAGCGTACAATTCGGTGCTGGAAGCACTGTCGCCGTCGATACCATCATAGGATTGTTCAAAACAGAGTGTGGCCGTCAAGGTCAAAGGGAATTTCTGAGCAAATATTTTGCCGAGGTATCCGCTCAGGATATGCACGCCCTTGTTGTGTAAACGGCCGCTCATTTGGGCCTCTTTCTCGATGTTGATGACGCCGCTTTTGCCGGCAAAAGTGTTGACGGTGATGCGAGAAGGGCGGCCGAAGGAGTAATCCCCTAGATTATAGACAGCAAGACCATTGATCTGACCAACCTCATGTCCGTCGGTAGAGATGAGGAAGGTCCCCTCCTCAATCAGTTCGTGAATTTTTTGTTCATACTTGTCAGAGCGGTACCGTTTCTGCTCGAGGGCTTTATCCACATGTTCGGCGCCCACGGTGTCAGCGCCCGCTATTTCTGCCCAAACATTGGCCTCAGACAGTAGCTCGACAATGTCATTAAATCTAGTACTCAGCTTCTCTTGATTATCGGCCAAGCGTGAACTGTAGTCGACAACAGTGGATACAGCATGGCGCGTAAAATGACGCAAGCCCTTGATTTGGCAGTGCTTAGAGATAAAGGCGGCCATTTTATAGACATACTCGTCTTTGCGCATCATTTCGGTCTCGAAATCAACTTTCACCTTGAATAGCTTCTTAAAATCTTCTTCATGCTGAAAGAGTAGACGATATATTTCGTAGCTGCCAATAATGAGCACCTTCACGTTTAGGGGGATGCCGGCGGGTTTAAGGCCGGTGATCACGGTGCTCGCGGAGGGGGCATTTTCAATTTGGCTGACGCGATGCTTGAGGGCCCGTTTGAGAGCCTTCCAAGACATGGCATTACTAAAGAGGTCTTCCGCTTCTAAGAGGAGAAAACCGCCATTGGCGCGATGGATGGCCCCCGCCTTGATGCGGGTAAAGTCCGTCGTCAGTACACCCATGTTGTGCTGCATCTCGATCATGCCCATGAGGTTGTAGTAGGCCGCGTGCGCCTCGCGGATTACGGGCGCACCCTTAGTATCTTTATTGTCGACCAATAAATTGACTTTGTACTTAATGTCCCAGGCTTCTTTAGCGCCTTGTTGTAGATTAGCGAGCGGATTTTGTGGGTTTTCTTCTTCCGGCCAGAAATTCTTGATATGTTTTAAGATGTCGTTTTGCAAGTCTTCAAAATAGGCGTGTGCCGCTTGATTGCCACCGAAACGAGCTTGCAGTGATATTATGAGCGGCCCTAGCACTGCCAGCGCGGTGCTGTGCTCAAGTTTTAGTAATTTTTCTTGTGCCTCATCTTCGCTGGTACGGATCTCGGCAAAAATGTCTTCCGCACCAGTGCTGAACTTGGCCACTCTCTCCGTGATCTCGCGCATAGCCGTAGCGTCAAGAGCAGCCACTACTGCCTCTGTGGCTGGCTGACCATTGATGATGGGCACAGTGGCATAACCCTTGCCGGTGGGCTTAAAAAGCAGCTGGTTGTCCTTGGCTACTTGCTCAATCTGCGCCATCAGAGTTATGCTCTGCGCTTGAAATCCTTGTATAATCTCATGGCGCGAAGACTTAAAGGCATCGTCCTCAAAAGCCTTGGGGAGTTCCTTTCTCAGAGTTTCAATCAGTGCGGCCATGGTTTCTTTGAAGGCGGTGCCCTCTCCGGCCTTAAAAGAGATGGCCAGGGGCTGATCGGGCCGCTTAAAGTCATAGACATAACACCAATCGTCGGGGGTGGGCTGCTTCTCTGCCAATTCTTTCACGATAGACCAAGTGTAGCTGTTACGACCGGTGCCAGTGAGACCCATGATGTAGATGTTGTAGCCTTCGTCCTTGATGCGCAAGCCGAAAGCTAGGGATTGAACTGCGCGGCCCTGCCCCATCAGGCCTTCAAGCGGCGGGACCTCCTCTGTAGTCTGGAAATGGAGTTGATCTAAACAGCAATGGGCGCGCAGGCGATCGTGACTTAGTTTCTCGAACACTCTAGTTCCCCTCCCTTTGTTTAGAAAACAGCACAAGGAAATTATACAGCATACGCCAATCTTTTTGGTGATTGCCACAAAAACGCAATATGAGCTCGCGAAATATGGAGGTGGATAAGGTGATGGCGAAGATTTTGATCGGTATAGTCGCTCTGGGAATGGTGTTGACGTTGATGACTGGGTGTAGAGAGGATCCCACGCGAAACTCCTCTAGGCGAAACATCCAAGGTACGATACGCCTGCCTGAACCTTCGCTTCAGGGTGAAGCTTCTTTAGAGGCAGTATTATTGCGCCGTGTATCGCGGCGAAACTTTAGTGTTGGGGCTATTTCTTTGGGCGACTTGGGGCAATTGCTGTGGGCAGCGCAAGGGCAGGCGAGTGATGCGAGAAGCGGTGCCACGCGCACGGCTCCCTCGGCTGGGGCAACGCACCCTCTGCAAATTTATGTTGTGGTGGGAAATGTGGAAGCGCTGCAGGCCGGAATATACCTTTACCAGCAAAGAGACCATAGCTTGGTGATGGTGGCCGCCGGTCACTTTGAGTCGCAGCTCGCGGCAGTAGCCCTAGGGCAAGGGTTTTTAGCAAGAGCGGCGGTGAACTTGGTGCTAACCGCAGATTACGGCCTGACGACAGGGCGATATGGTGAACGAGGACGGCGGTATGTCTATATGGAAGTAGGGCATGCCACGCAGAATATCTTGCTCCAAAGTGAAGCTCTGCGTCTAGGAGCGGTAGCAGTGGGGGCCTTTCATGATGAAAGGCTGGTATCACTGCTCGAAACGGAGACAGCGCCCCTAATGATTGTACCAATTGGGCGTTTCGAGTGACTAATCATACTCGGGTGGATGAGCATAATTTGCGTGCGAAGAGCCGACTTTATGGTAGAATACGAAGTGTGCATTCAAGACCAGAGGAGGCTAACAATGAGAAACTATCCACCCGAACCATTCAGAATTAAAGTTGTCGAGCCGGTAACTATGACCAGCCAAGCTGAGAGAGAAGAAGAAATCATGCGCGCGGGGTACAATACCTTCCTCATCCAATCAGAGAAGGTCTACATAGATCTACTCACCGACAGCGGTACCACTGCCATGAGCGACGCGCAATGGGGTGCCATGATGCAGGGCGATGAAGCGTATGCCGGTAGTAAGAACTTCTTCCAGCTTGAAAAGGCGGTACAAGAAGTCTATGGTTTTAAGTACGTGGTGCCCACTCACCAGGGGCGTGGTGCAGAGAATATTTTGTCGCGCATCATGATTAAGCCAGGTGACTTTGTGCCGGGCAATATGTATTTCACCACCACGCGTTACCACCAAGAAGCCAATGGCGGCAAATTTGTGGATGTTGTCATTGACGAAGCCCATGACTCCCAAATCCATCATCCCTTCAAAGGCAATATTGATATAGCCAAACTAGAAAAACTGGTCGCAGAAGTAGGCGCCGACAAAATCCCTTATATTTGCCTGGCGACGACAGTCAATTTAGCAGGTGGCCAGCCCGTGAGTATGCAGAATATGCGCGAGGTGCGCGAGTTTTCGCTCAAACATGGCATCAAGATCTTCCAAGACGCTACCCGCTGCATGGAGAACGCCTACTTCATTAAAAAGCGCGAGGCTGGATATGCTCACAAGAGCATTAAAGATATCGTCAATGAGATGATGAGTTATGCCGATGGCTGCACCATGAGTGGCAAGAAAGATTGTCTCGTTAATATCGGTGGTTTCTTGGCGCTAAATGACCATGACCTCTATGTTAAAGCCTGCGAATTGGTCGTGGTTTTTGAAGGCATGCCCTCCTACGGTGGCATGGCTGGGCGCGACATGGCCGCTATGGCCCGTGGCATTTACGAAGCCACAGACTATCCTTACCTCGAGCACAGGGTAGAACAGGTGCGTTACCTAGGTGATCGCTTGACAGAAGCGGGAGTCCCCATTGTGCTGCCCATTGGCGGTCATGCTGTGTACCTTGACGCCAAGCGCTTCTTGCCGCATCTTGCCCAGGACGAGTTTCCCGCCCAAACACTAGCAGCACATCTGTACGTCGAGTCCGGCGTGCGCAGCATGGAACGGGGCATTATTTCGGCCGGGCGTGATGAACAAGGCAAGCATCGCTATCCCAAGCTAGAACTAGTCAGACTTACCATCCCGCGTCGCGTCTACACCTACGCCCACATGGACGTCGTGGCCGACGCCGTCATTTCACTATACGAAAAGCGCAACACCATCCGTGGCCTCAGATTCACCTACGAAGCACCCTCCCTTCGCTTCTTCACCGCTCGCTTTGAACTAATTTAATAGCAAGCAGACCCAGAGCACGCCATGGCGTGCTCTGTCGCTTAGGGACGGAGGAAATGCGACATCGGGCGTCGAATCAGCATCCTAGTACTAATATTGGGGGAGGCGACGTGCATGCCACGGATTGCCAGGCTAAGAAGCGAAGCGGGAGTCTACCACGTCATGGCCAGGGGTATCAACAAGCAGGATATTTTCCTTGAGGGTGATGACAGGCACAGGTTTCTCGCGACCTTGGCCAAAGTAAAGGCAAAGACCATGTGCAAGGTGTACGGTTACTGTCTTATGAGCAATCACGTGCATCTTCTGCTGTCTGAAGGCGAAGAAGGCAATATCGGGGAGATCATGCAGCGCCTCGGTTCGTCCTATGTGTACTGGTACAATCGTAAATATGAGCGGGTGGGCTACTTGTTTCAAGATAGGTTTTTAAGTGAGCCGGTGGAAAGCGACCCTTACCTGCTGTCGGTATTGCGCTACATACATCAAAATCCTGTTAAGGCGGGTATAGTCACTGATTGCTCGCAGTACGTCTGGAGTAGCTACCTTGCCTACACGGTCGGCAAGGAGCATGAGGTAGGTCTTACTGACACCGAACTGATTCTTGAGCTAAGCAGTGGGGTGGAATTGTTTAAAGATTACCATCAACACATGAATGAGATGTCCTTTGAGGCCGTGGAAACTAAGCCTAGGCTGAAGGCCGCGCAGGTTCTTTCGCTGGCCGAAAGTATTATGGGAGAAGTGCCGCTAGCGGCTCTGCCGACCCTGCAAGCTGCAGAGCGCAATCGCATTCTGCGCGAGTTAAAGGCCACGCCTGGCATAAGCTGTGCACAGATTGCATCATTAGTAGGGGTGGGCAAGAAAGTAGTAGAGAGAGCTTGATGTCTGTAGTATTGCGGACGGGTACTGTACGTACGAAGTAAACATTTGGTTTAGCCTGGATTGATGGGGAAGATGAAATGTCGCAAACGCCCCGTCCCCATGAGACAGAGAAAGGAAGGGTGCTAGTGTGGGAGGCGAACAAGTTATTGTTACCATAGCTGTGGTGACGCGAGTGAGAGCGGAAAGCAACCCGAATGCTGAGGTTGTGGCGGAGCTACCGCGAGGCACAGAGGTCGAAGTGCTATCTAAGGGGGAGGCCTTTGTGCAGATTTCGGCTTGGCACCCGGAGCATGGCCGGGTTTCTGGCTGGGTACACAGGAATTTTTTGGCTAACGGGGGAGAATTGATGGTGGCGCTAGATAAGCCGCAAAGTGCCGACCCGCCATGCAATGCTTGTGGTTCACTGAGGTGGTTTCATACCCCTATACACAGACATATCATGCTGAGTTTGCTGGAAATGGTCGCAGTGAGGTCTAGGATTTGCTTGTCTTGTGGACTTGTGCAGGATTGCATTGGCGCAGAAGCGCTAGCTGATATGCACAGTTGGAGCCGGGCATAGGCTGTGAGGCGGGAGTGTCGCACGGGGACGGGGCGTTTGCGACAGCATGTCGCAAACGCCCCGTCCCCGTGCGACATTAGTAGCAGGCGATGTGGCCGTCGGTGCGGCTTTCGGTGCCGCCGCAGAGGACGCCGGTGGCGGGGTTCTGCCAGATGATTTGCCCGCGACCGAAGCTTCCGCTGTCTAGGGTGCGCATGACCTGGTGCCCTTGGCGCTGCAGGGCGAGAGCCAGATGATTGGGGAAGCTTGGCTCTACGTGCACTGTAGTGCCATTAATCCACTGCCAGCGCGGTGCGTCGAGCGCGGCTTGGGGGTTGAGGTTGAAGTCGATGCTATTCATCAGGACTTGCACATGCCCCTGCGGCTGCATAAAGCCGCCCATTACGCCAAAGGGACCTATGGCCTGGCCCTCGCGCGTTAAAAAGCCGGGGATAATGGTGTGAAAGGGGCGTTTGCCGGGAGCGAGGGCGTTAATGTGCGCGGGGTCAAGAGAAAAGCTGTTGCCGCGGTTCTGCAGGGCAATTCCCGTCTCGGGGATGACGATGCGCGAACCAAAACCCATGTAGTTGCTCTGTATAAGACTGACCATGTTGCCCTCGCCATCGGCCGTAGCCAAGTAGACGGTGCCGCCACCTACTGGGGCGAGCGGCGCGATTTCGTGCGCCCGCGCGCTGATACGTGCACGACACTGAGCCACGAAATCGTCCCCTAAAAGGTCATCCGCACGCAGTTTCATGTAGGCGGGGTCTGTAATGTGGGCGAAACCTGCGCTAAAGGCCAATTTGATGGCTTCAATCTGTTTGTGATAAGTTTCGGGGCTTTGCGGACCGCTAAAATGGTAACCCGAGAGAATCTTTAAAGCGAGCAGGGTGATTAGCCCTTGCCCATTAGGGGGCAACTGCCAAACATCGTGCCCACGATAATGCACAGAAAGTGGCTCCACCCATTCCACGCGGTAGTTTTCGAGATCCTCCCGCTCTAGGAAACCACCATGTTCCCTAGAGAAAGCGACCATGCGCTCGGCTAAGTCGCCCCGATAGAAGGCTTCGCCCCGTGTCGCGGCAATGGCGGACAGAGTTGCGGCGTGATGGGGGGAGTGCCACATTTCGCCTATCTCTGGCGGGTGGCCGCCCGGTGCGAAAAGGGCAAAGTAGGGCGCAAATTCGCGGCCTGTGAATTGCGCGCGGTCCGCTAACAGGGCCCGCTTCCAGCTATGGCCTAGCGTAGGTGAAAGGGGAAAGCCGCCCTCTGCCAGCTCAATTGCGCCTGCGAGGACTTCCGTGAGGGGGAGGCGGCCAAATCGTACCGACAATGCTGCCCAACCTGCCACCGCGCCCGGCACAGTCACCGGGGCCAGGCCGAATTTGGGCATCTCGCTGTGTCCCTGTCGCCTTAGCGCCTCAATGGAAATCGCTGCTGGGGCCCCGCCGCTAGCATTAAGGCCATGCAAGTGGCCCTGGTGCCAGACTAAGGCAAAGGCGTCGCTGCCGATGCCATTAGAAGTCGGTTCCACCACCGTCAAGCAGGCGGCAGTGGCGATAGCTGCGTCTATGGCATTGCCCCCTCGCCGCAAGACATTGAGTCCAGCTTCGGCAGCCAGAGGTTGCGAGGTCGCCACCATGCCCCCCTTGGCATAGGTAACCACGCGCTGTGACGTGTGGGGATAGTAGAGTGCATCGAATTTCCCGGGCAGCCCCCCTTTGGGTATTTACTGTGGCGTAATTTACGCCTTGCGTTATGTATTGGCCGCCGATACTGTAAATCCTGCCGCGCATAGGCTTAATGTCCATCTCGCGGGGTCATGAATACAGGCGAGCCGCAGAAAATAATTGCGCAAGTGAGAAAACCAGCTTGACGCATCTGTTTTTGCGTGTTATAAAAGCAGTATATACTCCACATGGATGGTGTATAG
>Ga0209837_100054_pt1 | contig 12417 bp, 19 predicted proteins | sample 3B3metaG_FD_184149 | JGI IMG/M metagenome (GOLD analysis project Ga0209837, IMG submission 184149) | Freshwater bacterial and archeal communities from Indian Creek, Illinois, USA to study Microbial Dark Matter (Phase II) - 3B3 metaG... | ecosystem: Environmental > Aquatic > Freshwater >...
AGCTCTACAGGCGGCGGCAAATGATCGTAGAGCACCCTTTAGGGACAATTAAACGCTCTATGAATGGCTACTACTTCCTGCTCCGCACCATAAAGAAGGTGCGGGGCGAAGTTGCGTTGCTGTTTTCGCGTACAACCTAAAGCGAGTGCAAAACATCCTCGGTCAGCAGGAACTAATGAAGAGACTTGCTTCTCTTCTTCTTTGTCTATTTTCCTTCCGCGACAAACTGGCGGCAAAATGGCTGCAAATTTCGCGTAATTACTTCGAAGGGGAGGCAAATATGCAGATTCTCACACAGTCTGACGGTTCCTTTTGTCGGAGCGACAAAAGGAACCGTCCCCTATGTCGCAACATTTTATTGTCAGACTTCAGTTTAAGATAGCGAATGCCGTATTGACGGCTCTTCGTGGTGTGGTAGAATTAGTTGATGTTCGAGAGTCGAACGATTAACGCATCAGATCTTCCATTGTTGCGTTCTAGGTCATAGTACGAGAGAGGTGCAATCAATGGTAATTGAGCAGCAGTTTTCCGAGCAAGTGGAGGATGTTGAGCGTTTGCTACGTACGGTAGGGCAGGTCATCAAGAAACGTGGGCGCGAGATACTGGCCGAGTTTGAGATTACTCCTCCTCAGTTTGATGCCTTGCTTATTCTTATTCAGAGTGGCGTGTTAACCATAGGCGAATTAGGTGAAAAAATGTATCTCGCCTGTAGTACCGCAACCGATCTGGTGGATCGCATGGAACGCAATGGCCTTGTGGTGCGTGAGCGAGATACGAGTGACCGCCGCGTTATTCGCTTAAAGGTGTTGCCGCGCGGCCATAATATGCTGGCTGAGGTTATGGCAGCACGCAAGCTTTACCTTCGGGATGTGTTAGAGAGGGTATCGCCAGACGAAACGCAGGCGATGATCGTGGCCTTAAAGCATTTGTCTGAGTTAATGACTCATGAAGGTGTGAGCAGCTAAAGTTAGACCCTGCGCAAGCAGGTTTTTTTCTTGAGTGAGTCCATCTCCTTATGTGTAGCATAATGTATTGAACCAACAAGTAAGGCGGTGGCGCTGTTGACCATTGGATTGTTCGATTCCGGAGTGGGTGGATTATCCGTTCTGCGTAGGCTCAGCGAGCTTTTGCCCCAGGAAGACTATCTCTATTTCGCAGACAATCTTCACATGCCTTATGGGCCGCGTAGCCCAGAGGACCTGCGGGAAATTGTTTTTGCGATCTGTGATTGCCTCGTCTTAGCTGGCTGCAGCATGATCGTCATGGCATGTAATACTTCTTCGGCCCTCGTGCTTCCGCTCGCCCGCGCGCGGTACTCCATACCCTTGCTCGGCGTGCTTGATCCGGGGGCTAGGGTGGCAGCGGAGATTTCAGGGAGCGGTTCCATAGGAGTGATGGCAACGCTCGCCACCACTCGCTCCGGGGCTTACGAAAAGAGAATCTTGGCCTACCGCCCGAACGCCATCGTTTACAGTCAAGCCTGTCCCTTGCTCGCCCCTCTCGTAGAGCAGGGTGCGCTTACGGGTAGCGAAGTCGAGTTGGCCTTAAAGGAATGTCTCGCGCCGCTCCTCGCCGCCGAGGTCGATACGGTAGTGCTCGGGTGTACCCATTACCCCTTTTTGCGCGAAACGCTCATCCCACTGATTCCTAAGAACGTAGTCTTGGTAGACCCCGCCTTTCAAACAGCTATCGAAGCAAGCAAGATGTTGTGTCGCAGTCCCGGCGGTGTGGGCCAATCTAGGTACTTAGTGTCCGGCAACAAGGAGGACTTCGTGCGTGTGGCCGCATCTCTCTTGTCTAGCATGGGGGAACCGGCCCAGGTCTCTTTTATCAGGGATAAGGGACAATTGCGCGTAGAGTTAGCATGCCGCTAGACATCTCACATATCGATGTAGGGAAACACGCACGAGGGGGCGGTTCCTGATGAGAACTTGGCGTAAAGGGCATTGTTTTGCCCATGCCGGTTGTTTTGCCGGTTTAGTTGCTAACGGCTCGTTAGCTCGTGCTGCACTGTTGCCGGTGTGCTGGTGAGAGGTGGTTCCGCTCCGTCAGGTATTCTTGGCACCCGCCGCCCTTTTACAAACAACAGTGTGGGCCAGGCAAGAAGGAGGAATTTATTATGCGTTTCGATGGCAGAGCCTTGCAAGAGTTACGACCCATTACCTTTGTGCGTGGCTACATCAGTCATGCCGAGGGTTCTGTTTTGGTGCAGATGGGGAAGACTAGGGTTGTTTGCACCGTCTCGGTAGAAGAGAAAGTGCCGCCATTCTTAAAAGGTAGCGGTAAGGGTTGGATAACTGCCGAGTACTCCATGCTCCCACGGGCAACTAATGTGCGCAACCAAAGAGAGAGTACCAAGGGTAGAGTCGGGGGGCGCACTCACGAAATCCAGCGCCTGATTGGGCGAGCCTTGCGCGCGGTAGTCGATTTATCCGCTTTAGGGGAGCGGACTTTGTGGGTCGATTGCGATGTAATTGAAGCTGATGGCGGCACGCGTACCGCCTCTATCAATGGTGCTTTTGTGGCCCTCTGTGACGCGTTTCATCGCCTGCAGGTGCAGGGCAAGCTAGCTGTTATTCCTATAACCGACTATCTCGCGGCAGTCAGTGTGGGTATCGTGAACGGCGTTCCCATGCTAGATATTTGCTATGCAGAAGACTCTGTCGCCGATGTAGATATGAATGTAGTCATGACCGGTGGCGGTAAATTTGTCGAAGTACAGGGCAGTGGTGAAGAGTTTGCTTTTTCTAAAGATGAACTTAGCTCTCTCCTCAGTCTTGCCGAAATGGGCATCGCAGAGGTCATTCGCCGCCAAGCGCTGGCCCTAGATGGCATAGCAGTGCGTACTAGGAGCAAAAACGTATGAAACAGTTAGTTTTAGCGAGCGGCAATGTTGGCAAACTGCGCGAAATAGAGGCAGTATTGGCCCCCACAGGCCTGGCAGTGATACCTATCACCAACTACTACCCCACTTGGTCGGTAGAAGAGAGTGGCCAAAGTTTCTTTGCTAACGCCTCCTTAAAAGCCATGGCTGCCATGCAAGCCACAGGACTGCCGGCCTTAGCTGACGATTCGGGGCTTTCGGTTAGCTTTCTAGGAGGCGCACCCGGAGTGTATTCTCGCACCTTTGCTGGTCCATCCGCTACGGACGCCGAAAATAATGCCTTGCTTCTTAGCTCCCTACAGCGAGCCAAGGCCAGGCGACAAGCCCACTTCACTTGTGTTCTCGCACTCGCCATCCCAGGGCAGGAGGTGCAATTTGCCGTGGGACGTCTCTTTGGTAGCATTGCCGAAGAGGCGCGCGGTGAGGATGGTTTTGGCTACGACCCCCTCTTCTTAGTGCGCGGCAGCGATAAAACTCTGGCCGAATTGACTCTAGCCGAAAAGAATAAGATTAGCCATCGTGCGAAAGCCTTAGAACAATTGGTGTCCTTACTCAGCGCGCGGCATGAGTGAGACTTTACTCCGCCTAGGGGTTGTCAGCGACTCTCACGGACATTTCCCTTCACTTGTCGCCGCCAGCCGCGCGATGCTAGGGGTCGAGGCGATTTTTCACGCCGGAGACTTTTTCCGCGACAGCGTGCGCCTGGCTAGCCTAGTTCCCGTCCCCGTGTACGGAGTTGTGGGAAACTCTGACCGCGAGCAAAGCCCGCGCGACGAAATCGTTGAGCTTGGCGGGCGACGTTTCTTTATCTGCCATGGGCATCATTACGGTGTTAAACAGAGCTACGAAGGTATTATTAAAGAAGGTGTGCGGCGGCGTGTCGATGTGGTCATCTTTGGCCACACTCATGTGCCGGTTAAGTTTTGGCACAGCAATATTTTATTTGTAAATCCAGGCTCCCTTGCTGCCGGCAGAAGGGGGCATGGGCGTAGCGGCGCAATAATAGTAGTCAAATCAGACAGTATCGATGTGGATTTTTTCGCTTTACCATTACCAAATTTAGAGGTTTGAGTTTTGCCGTATTCGTGATAAAATACTAGGGTCACATGCGCCTGTAGCTCAGGGGATAGAGCAACTGCCTTCTAAGCAGTGGGCCGCAGGTTCAATTCCTGCCAGGCGCGCCATTAAACACAAGGCTCTCTAGGTTTTCGCCTAGAGAGCTTTTTGTTGTTTGACAGCAATTTGACAGCAACGCGCTAAACTAGAGCTTCTGGAGGTTTCCGATCGAGCTTGAGAACGGCATCAAGCGCTTTGGCCGCCGCCTTCTTAATCTCTGGCATTACGTGACTGTAAGTGTTAAGTGTCAGGGTTATATCTGTGTGTCCGAGTAGTTCCTGCACAACTTTTGGATGCACATTTGCCTCTAAGAGGCGTGTTGCATACGTGTGTCTGAGCGCGTGGGGATTTACGTGTTTGATGTTTGCCTTGGCTGCCAGCTCTGACAACTTGCGGGCGAGGTTACGCTGTAGCAAAGGCGTTCCCACGCTGGAGGTGAAGACCCTGCCGGAATCGGTGTACGTGCTGCCTAGCTTGAGTTTTTCCTGTGCTTGGGTTGCACTCCATTGTCTTAATATAGACACTACGTCAGCGGGTAGGGGTATAGCGCGTTTCCCGCTATCGGTTTTAGGGCTTTGAATCAGCTTCTGCCGCTTGGATTTTGTGGGCGTTTTAGTCTGCACGGCTGTATGCTGCACCTGTAACAGGCTATCTTGCAGGTTCACATTGGACCACTCTAGGGCTAGGACTTCACCGAGGCGTAGGCCTGTTCCCAGCATGGTGATCACCACTGGGCCTAAGCGGTCGGCTAGGGCCACGGCGATCAGTTGATCCATTTCCGCCGCCGTAAGCACCCGAATTTCTTTGTTATCTCCTTTGGGCTTGCGCACATGATCCGCCACGTTGCGTGTGACCATTCCTTCAAGCTGAGCCTGTTTTAGAGCGGACTTGAGCGTTGTGTGTATGAGTTCTACAGTTCGCGGTGATAACCCACTGGCCATTTTATCGTTTAGGAGGCGCTGCACTTGGTTGGTTTGTAAGGCCCTCAGGTCTATCTGACCAAGTGCTGGCACCAAATGTACTCTTATGATGCTTTCGTGGCCCTCCCACGTCTTTGGGCGCACGCTAGGGGCTACGTAGGCGTCTAGCCACGTCTTAAGCCACGCCTCCACCGTCTCCTTTGTCGGCTTCACATACGTGCCCGCCTTTATGCCTCTTAGGGCCTCGTCGCGCTTTACGACCACCCCTGCGCGGGTGGTGTCGTAATAGTAAGCGCGGATGGGTTTGCCGGTCTCAGGAGAATACCCGGTGGTTACAGCCGCACACCAGCGGCCATCCTTGCGCTTAAAGACTGATCCTTCGTTGTTGCCTCGGCGACCCATGCACCTACCCCCCAAAGCCCTTCTTGTTATCAGCTGATGTTAGGTTCCTACTTGGCCACATGTCTCACCGACTTCACGAATACACTTATTAGATTCGCCACACTCTCCCCATCAAGCCCGGCTTGCTGCGCTATCTCCACTGCCAGCTCCCACTTCTTGTCCGTTAAGCCTTTGTACATGAGGTGGGCGAGGTAATCGTTTAAGACGGGCGGGTTCTTGGAGAGGCTGACCAACTGGCCGATGATTTTGTGCTTCTCGGTAATGGGGATGTCTTTGTATTCCGGGTTGGCGGCCTTAAGCACCGCATGGCCGTTAGCTTTGACGTAGAACTTAAGTGTAGCATCCCAGGAGTCCTCCTCGACTGCGGCCACCACCGTGCCGTGAGTAGGGGAGGATACTTGCTTTAGGATGGCAATGTCGCCGTCCGCGATGCCCGCCCACGACATGGAGTCCCCAGAGACGCGCAGGGCGAAGTCGGCCTTGATGTCGGTGGACACCTCTATCTCGCCTTCAAAGTTTGCTTCGGAGAGAAGAGGGAGACCAGCCTTGATGCGACCGAGGATGGGGATGGGTACAGTCTTATGGGTTGTCGTTTGACTCAGATTAGCGGAGGGGCGGCCGTCAGGGTTTTTTCCCAATAGGTAATCTGTAGACACACCAAAAAACTCAGCCAAACGCAAAATGGTGTTTGCGTCAGGGCGTCTGGTGTCGCTTTCATAAAGGGAAATGGTGCTGTTCCCGACCCCCAAGGCCTTTCCTATTTCGTCTTGGGTCTTGCCTTTGTCTTGCCGCAGCTGCTTAATGCGGTTGCCTATTGAGTAGGGCATTACCTACACCTCCTATTAGTGGGATTCTTTCACGAATCATCATGCATCAAAATGTTGATTTACAAAAATGCAAAAAAGGGTTGACATTGACGAGATGTAAAGTACAATAAGGGTGAATAGTTTACGATATGTAAAAGGTGGTGATAGCGTGAAAGAGGTGACGGGGCTTCGGAAGTTGCGCGAGGATAAAGGAGAGAGCCTGACAGGCATGGCTAGACAATTGAAGATTGGGGTCAGTAGGTACTATATGATCGAAAGTGGGAAGCGACCTGCCACTAATGAGCTCGCAGAAGCAATAGGGCAAATCCTTCAAGTTCCCTATGACAGCATTTTTTTGCCCATGAGCTTTACGGTGCGTAAATAGCGGTAGATCCTCGACGTCAATGAGCATGGCAACAACTAGCAGCACGGCTAGATGGGGGAGGGAAAGCAGAGAGCATGGTTAGCGCTAAGATGACCGCGGGTGCGAAATAAACGAAAGGAGTGATCAAACTGGATGCCCGGTTAAAACCCATTGAAGTCGCGGGGCAGCGCATAATTACCACCAAAGCCTTGGCAGAGGGATATGGAACGACTCCCGACAGCATCAGCTATAACTTCAATCGAAACAGGGAGCACTACGCTGAGGGCAAGCACTTCTACTGCTTGGAGGGGCAGGCAAAGCATGAGTTTGTCAACCGCCATGAAATTCACGATGGTTCTAAAAACGCGAAGACCCTCTACCTCTGGACAGAAAAGGGTGCGCTACTCCACGCTAAATCTCTCAATACCCAAAAGGCTTGGGACGTCTATGACGCTCTCGTTGAAACCTATTTCCGCACCAAGCAGATGTTCACTGTCCCTCAAACCTTACCCGAGGCGCTACGGATGGCCGCCGATCTAGCAGAACAAATGGAACGCCAAGCACCGCTAGTTGCCTTTGCCGAGACTGCGGCCCGTTCAGAGACCAGCATTTTGATTAGGGAGCTAGCCAAGATCTGCTGCAAGAATGGCGTCAACATCGGTGAACGACGGTTGTTCGGGAGACTTAGGGACTGGGGGTTGCTCATGCCAAATTCCACCGAGCCCTATCAGGAGTATGTCGATCGCGGATACTTTGAGGTCGCGGAAGGCACCCACGAGAACGAAAAAGGAGTATTCCTGCACAGTGTAACCCGAGTGCTTCCAAAAGGACAGCAGTATATCATGAGCCGTCTCAGAAAAGAAGCAAGTGCCTAAAACTTAGCCCTAAGCTCCTCTACTCGACCGATGACCACAACAGGTAAATCACGCACTTGGTCGAGTGTAAAAAATAGCGGTTCATGGACAGGATTTGTAGCTTGCAACATGATGATGAATTCCTTTTTGAGCAATCTCCTTACGATAGCGTCTTGTTCTTTAACTGTGACAACCGCTGTATCGCCGCTGGTAACGTCCGGCTGCTTGCGCACTATAACGACGTCCCCTTCGCGCATGCGCGGCTCCATGCTATCGTCTTTGATTGCAAGTGCAAAGAAGTCCCCCGTGGAGGCCATCTCGGGAGTGATTTCTTCGTAGTCTAGGATCTCTTGGACTGCTTCGACGGGGACACCTGCCTGAATACGGCCTAGAACGGGAATTTTGATGCCTTTAGTGCTGCCGGAGCCAAACAAAGAGGGAGCATCATCTTGCATCTGGACAGTCGGCGAAGTAACATCTCGCATTCCCAATATATGATCCACTGGCACCCCAAAAAAGTCTGAGAGAATGCGTAGCGTAGCACTATCCATGTCCCTAGTTCCACTTTCCCAATTGCTCACCGCACTCTGAACCACTTTTAGCTTATCGGCCAATTGCTTCTGGCTAATTCCTCGACTGCGCCTTATTTCTCGTAGTCTGTTCATGTTTCCACATCCTCCATTCCCCATGATAATATCACTCTCTGCGATACTCGACAAAGGAAACATAAGAAATATGCCATATCGTGTTGACAAGCATTGCAGCGTGAGATAATATGACATTATGGAATATTTAATCGGGGGTGAATTAATGGACACCATTAAAACGTTGAGAATACACGCGGGATTGACGCAGGAACAGCTTGGTAACCTACTTGGTTTAGGGCAGTCTGCCGTGTCCATGTGGGAGGCTGGCGAAAGGATGCCTCGCGCAGACATGCTTCCTGAATTAGCTCGAATTCTCGGTTGTACGATAGACGACCTTTTTGACCGACCTGCAGTTAACTAACGGATGAACATCTTAAGTGCATACGAGGAGGAAAAATCATGCTAACAGGACAAGCCCCGATCAGCTGGGATGAACTACCTCTAGTGCTCAGTGTGGAACAAGCGGCCAAGGTTGTGGGGGTGGGGAACAGGGCCATCTACGACATGGCGCGGATTACCGGATTCCCCGTGGTGCGCTTCGGACGGATTATACGCATACCACGTGATGCGTTTCGCCAGTGGCTGAACAACAGGGCTGGTTAGGCATATCACTCAAGGGAGGAGGACTCGTAGGGGATGGACACGATTCGGAAAAACGAACGGAAGAATTGGTACTACAGTTACAATCTCATCTATGATCTGGAACTCAGTATCCATGCGAAGATGGTTTACACATATCTTTGTCGTTGTGCCGATAGCGACGGACAGGCTTTCCCAAGCCTTAATGACATAGCAAAGAAATGCAGTATCAAATCGCGACAAACGGTTGTGAATGCAATTAAAGAACTCGAGGGAGCTAGACTTCTGAGCAAGGAACGGAGAACACGGGAAAACAAAAGTCAAACCTCTACCATGTACGCCGTTTATCATGAACCGTATGAAAGGGTATTAGAAAGTGACTCCCCTATTACCACGCAGACACCTCCAGCGGGAAAAGAAGACCCCCCCCTGTCCACTGGGAAGACAGCCCCTGTCCACTGGGAAGACAGCCCCTGTCCATCACATGGACAGCCCCTGTCCACTGGGAAGACAGCCCCTGTCCATGTGGTAGACCCCCATAAGGACTACCCAATTAAGGACTACCCAGTGAAGGACTACCCAACGAAGGAACGCGCGCGCGAGGAATCGAACGGGGCTGCGCTCGGGAGGAATGGCTTTGAGGGGTTTTGGAATGCTTACCCAAAGAAGACTGGGAAACAGAGCGCTCAAGTCGTGTGGAATCAACTCAGCCCAAACCCTGAACTTCTTAGCCGCATTATTGTCTCTCTCACAAAAGAGAAGGCCAGTCGGCAATGGCAGGCTGAGGGAGGCCGCTATATTCCTAAGCCGGAGAATTGGTTAAGTCAGCGGCGGTGGGAGGAGGAGCAGGGCCTGACACAGGACATGATCGACGCCAAGTACCTAGTCGAACCAGATTTTCTCGCGCTGTATGGGAAAGGTGGTGTAGCGCGTGGGAAGAACTCAGTGCACCCAAGAGATGCCCCCGGCACTTGAGGACTACTTCAACGAGGTCGGATTGCTAGTCTGCGGGATATGCAAAACTCGCAAACAGTATCGCGTGAATCTCCTAGGTGCAGTGCAAATTGTACCAGTCATGTGCGATTGCCGGCGCGAGGCAGTGGATGCCGAGGAAAAATATTACCAGCAGGTGGCCGCAAGGAAACGAGTAGATGCACTATCGCGTGACGCTTGTACCTTTAGCCATGATACCGCATGGCGGGAGGCTACCTTCGCTCGAGATGACGGATTAAATGCAGGAGCCTCGGCTATGTGTCGAGAGTATGTTAATTCCTTCGCCACTATGCAGAAAGAGAACACTGGCCTACTCTTTACCGGTCCCGTGGGCACAGGAAAATCATTTTTAGCTGGCTGCATAGCCAACGCACTACTAGCGCAGGGCACAACCGTCGGGGTAACAAGCTTTCCGCAAATCCTGTATAACCTTCGCGACTTCGACAAGAGAGACGTGCTAGAGAAACTCCAGACATATGAGTTGCTGGTAATTGACGACTTAGGCACGGAACGGGATACTCCCTACGCTGCAGAGCAAGTCTTTCAGGTGATCGATGCGAGGTTACGGACGCAGAAACCTCTTATCGTGACGACGAATTTGGATGTTGCCGCCATGAAAGAGGCGAAAGACAGTATGCAAATGAGAGTGTATGACAGGGTTCTCGAAATGTGTCCCGTGCATGTCGTACTAGTTGGCCTGTCGCGTCGCTCTGATGTGAGCAGCCGCAAGAGGGAAAGGGCTGCCTACTGGCTCTTAAATGGACCGTGATATCAAGCGATATGGCAACATTAGACAAAAGTTATTGCAGGATATTTTACAGGGAGGTGGAAGTAGGTGTATGTAGTCCAGTGCATGTCGGGGAAAGAAGCAGATGTTCAGAGTGAAATAGGGAATCAAGGTTACGCCGCGCGTCTCCCTACGGCAGTGAGAATAGAGCGATGTGGCGGGAGATGGCTAGATCGGCTGCGAGTGATGATGCCAGGCTATGTGTTTGTGGATAGCCCCATGAATGACGAGTTGTACTACAACGTCAAGGCGGTGGAGGGGGTGCTTCGCTGGCTAGACCCCGGACAACCGATGCAACTGGCCGAGGAGGAGACGGAATTTATCCGTCAGATAACTCCAAACAACATGCCGCTACGGCCTTTGGAGATAGAAACCACGCCGTGTCTTCGAGTGCGTGAGGGCCCTCTTTTGGGTCTTGAGCACCGGATTGTGTCCGTAGACCGGCGAGGGCGACGAGTATCCGTCTGCGTCAGTGTGTTGGACAAAGAACACACTTTAACCCTCTCAGCCTACTTCACAGATGATTTTACCTAAGGGTACTAAGCAATTTTTCTCCTCCAAATCGGTTTGTCTGGGCGGGGTTGATTCGTCCCTCGGGTCAGATAGATCGTGTCAGACAGTGATTGCGCCAGAGCCTGAAAAGGGTCTGGGTGGCGAAGCATGTCCCCGCCAGAACGCCTACGATTGCCGCTAACCATACCAACAGTGTATAGTATCCCCCTAGAAAAAGGAGGCCCTTTTTGTGAAAGTTCTTAAAACCATTCTCGCTTTCGTGTTGGTAGCCGCTTTCGTATCCGTAGGAGTGTGGGGTTATCCTCGCGTAGCCGCAAGATTAACTTGGGTGGCGGTCACGGCCATGAACCTTGTGTCTAACGAGGCCTTCACCTCAATTGCCGTCGCCGCCGTTAACCTTAGCCCTGGCATGCAGATTGGGCGTGGGATGGTAGTTATGCGGAGGTGGCGACGTGATCAGGTGCCAGAGGGCGCGATGTTCAACCTAGAGGGGGTTAGGGGGAAATTTGCGCGGGAGAAAATAACCAAGGGACAACACATTTCTCCGCAGCAGGTTACGGATGTGGTGCCACCACCCATGCGCACGACCCCGCGCAGGGGCTACAGCATTCTGTCCTTCGCGGTGCCACCAGTAGATGCCGCCCGCCTCTTTGTGGGCGACAGGGTAGATATCACCATACAGTTTGTAGACAGGAGTCAGACTCCGATCGTCATAAAGAACCCCGTCACCTTAAAGGTAGGGTGGTTGGTGCATTATATCAACTATGCAGACCCTATGCGCGAGCGGATGGGATATATACCCGTGTACTTGGAAATGCGTAACCAGGAACTATGGCCACCGGGAACCGCACGGCTCGTTACGGGCAATCGCATGTTTAAGAGTGAGAGGTAGAGGAAGGAAGGTTTCGGTGAAAAAAACTATTAAAATTGCGGCGATTGCCGCTATTCTTTTTGCCATAACCCTGTATTTATTCTTGCAGCAGCAGACGGTCACACGACCAGTGGTCGTGGCGGTCAAAGAGATACCAGTTGGAACAATTGTGTCAGAGGAGATGCTAAGGACTGAGTTTGTTCCCGTTACGACGCTCCTTATGCCGGGTCTGGCGAGTGGAATTGAAGAAGTGGTGGGTAAGACCGTAACCATGGGGAGGGCGGCTGGGGATCTCATTCCTTTGGCAACGGTGGGTACAGAACGAAAGAGGCCGAGTGAGGGCAAAGGCTATATCACGGTCACAGTGCCAGCGCGGGGAGCTGGCGGTGCAGTTGCTGGGGATATAGTGTCGGTTGTTGTGTTTGATGCTTTAGGTGGGTCTCGCTTACTAGAGGACTTTTTAGTGGTGAGTAGGGTTGTTGACGATCGAGAGGCACATCTGGTGCTAGAAGCAGATATGGATTCTTTACTTGTCCTAGTGCCGTCCTTGCCGGCGCGATCATTTGCGGTTATACGGAGGTAGGTCAAGGATCCCACGGCTAAAGCCGGGGGCTTGTAAGAGCCCATAACTTGACCAGACTAAGCTCTTCGGGGCTACGTTACCGACGAATGCATAGGCAC